>Ga0272449_1000047_pt1 | contig 172351 bp, 145 predicted proteins | sample YNPCB0241_FD_198679 | JGI IMG/M metagenome (GOLD analysis project Ga0272449, IMG submission 198679) | Hot spring sediment microbial communities from Yellowstone National Park, WY, United States - YNP-CB-024-1 | ecosystem: Environmental > Aquatic > Thermal springs > Hot (42-90C) > Sediment...
ATGATGGAAATAACTTCAAAAGATTATTGGATCCAGCTTGCGGTTCAGGGACATTCTTAGTTTTAGCAATCCAAAGGGCCATAAAATGGGGAAGAGAAAATGGTCGGCCAGATTTAGAAATAGCAAAAAGCATAAAAGCCAATATCTGGGGCTTCGATCTGAATCCTCTGGCTGTTATTGCTGCACGTACAAATTACCTGTTTGCTTTGGGAGATTTAGTGAATGAAGTATTAGATAAAGGGGGGACGATAGAGATTCCCATTTATCTTTGTGATTCTGTTCTAACGCCGACAACGATAAACAGAGAAATTTACGGCGAATCTTTACTTGTCTCGACCTCCGTTGGCAAATTCAGAATACCGGCGGACTGGGTAAAAGATAGTTTTACATTAAACCGTGCTGCTCCGCTTGTTGAAGAAATGGTTAAGAATCAATACTCGGTTGACGAAGCAATGGAAAGATTTGAAAAAGAAGGATTAGTTTTACCATACAATAAACAAGTTGTAAGGGATTTTTATAATCAAATTTTAGAACTCGAAAAACAAAACAAAAACGGTATCTGGGCGAGATTTCTGAAAAACGCTTTTGCGCCAATGATCGCTGGCAAATTTGATTTTGTTGTAGGTAATCCGCCGTGGATTAGATGGGAATATCTTTCGAAAGAATATAGGGAAGCCACAAAAAATTTATGGGACTCGTATGGATTATCAATTATGAAAGAATCAAAAGACACTCTAAGCAAGGGTAAAAAAGATTTTTCAATGCTTTTTACCTACGCCTCTGCTGATTATTATCTCAAAGATGGCGCAAAATTAGGTTTCCTCATAACTCAAGAAGTATTTAAATCAAAAGGCGCTGGTGAAGGCTTTAGAAGATTTCAATTAGGAGATAAAACATATCTTAAAGTAATAAAAGCACACGATTTTGTTTCTATTCAACCATTTGAAGGTGCATCGAATAAGACCGCGGCAATAATTCTCAAAAAGGGAGAAAAAACAGAATATCCTATTCCATATTTTGTCTGGACCAAGAAAAAGGGTGTCGGGAAAATTGCTACCGATAAATTATTAGACGAAGTCTCCAAGTTAATTTATAGAAGTAGAATGTTAGCAAGACCAATCAGTTCAGAAGTTAGTGCTTGGCAGAATTTTAAAACAGAAAACGATTTTTCTCAGATTGGCAGTTCAAATTACTACAAGGCAAAGATTGGAGCAAGGACAGAACCATACAGCATATTTTGGTTAAGAATTATAAGTTCAACCAGTGATGGAAATTTATTAGTTAAAAATATTACAGATGGTAAAAGGAAAAAACTAATTAAGAGCATTGAAGTAAAAATGGAAAACAAGTTAATCTACCCATCTTTTAGAGGGGCAGATATTAGTAGATGGGGATACAAGTTAGAAATTTATACTTTAATACTCAATGATCCTAATACTCCCACTAAACCATTCTCTGAAGAATTTTTAAAACTGAATTTTCCATTGACCTATAGTTATTTAATAAATTTTAAATCTGAACTTTTAGAACGAGAGGCTTATAAAAAATTTCACCAAAAGGCAGGCAGACCATTTTATTCACAATTTAATATATCAAAGGAAACCTTCGCTAATTATAAAGTTGTTTGGAAAAGAATGACAAACGATATTTTTGCTTGTGTTCTATCTCAAATAAGAACCCCGTTTGGTTATAAGATGGCAATTCCATTAGATACAACATCTTTTTTTGCCACCGACAACGAATCCGAGGCCCATTATCTCTGTGCCATTATCAACTCAAAACCGGTTCGCGATTTCATTAAATCCTTTTCTTCTGCCGGTCGTGGTTTTGGTACACCTTCGGTGATGGAGCATGTTGGCATTCCAAAATTTGACCCTCAAAATCCGCTTCACCAAAAACTCGCCGAGATCTCCAAAAAATGCCACCAGCTTAAAGCTGAAGGCAAAGAAAAAGAAATTGAGGAATTAGAAAAAGAAAACGACAACTTAGTAAGGCAACTATTTAATATCCAGGTGCCTGAAAAGAAACAAAAATAGAGTTCTATTATCGAAACCTTTTTACAACATTTCCCGTCTTGAAATTTCTCGCTATGTGAAATTAAAGGCACTTTAAAAGTTCAGACGGATAAAGGCATTAATTAATCAAAGCTCATTTTGATCGCTGGGCTGGTAAAGTATTAACTCAGATGCAGCTGTTAACTTCCTTAATACTGTGACCCTGAGGAACTACCTGACCCCCTAACGATATCAACGCTCCTTGAGGCGCCTATTCTGGAGGCTCCTGCCTTTACCATTTTGAGAGCATCCTCGTAGGTTCTAATGCCACCTGCCGCCTTTACCTTTACCCTGTCACCCGCCGTATTGCTTAAAATTAACACGTCGTACACCGTTGCACCACCCTTCCCGAAACCCGTTGAGGTCTTCACAAAATCGGCACCACTATCGACACAAAGTTTCGTTGCTATGACCTTTTCTTCATCTTCCAAATAGCACGTTTCAATGATGACCTTAAGAATCTTATCCCCTATGATTTTCTTTATTCCCGCAATTTCAGCTGAAACATAGTCAAGATCCCTTTCCTTCAGCTTACCTATATTGATCACCATATCAATTTCGTCTGCACCGTCTTCTACCGCCCTTTCGGCCTCCCTAATTTTCAATTCCATAGTGTTCTGGCCCAATGGAAAGCCCACAACAGAACAAACTTTTACCTCGCTCCCCTTAGTAAGTTCCTTTGCCAGTTTAACATTGACAGGATTAACACAGACACTAAAGAAACCATACTCAATTGCCTCTTTTACAAGTTTTTCGATATCAGCCTTCGTTGCAAAAGCATTTAAATTCGTGTGGTCAATCATCTTAGCAAGGCGCGAAGGTTCAATTTTTTCATATTCTCCCTTTTCGATTTTTTCGGCAATTTTTCTGAGTTCATCAAAATTCACCATAATCCCTCCTTGTTGTAATTTATTATAATGATTAACCATCGAATAGCTCTAAAAGATAGTTCGTGATGCAAACAATATAATTTAGAGCAAAAGGAGGCTAAATGAGGATTTTACTTCTTTTACTAACACTTACAACTTTTGGTAAACCCATAACTATGTATACCTTAGAAAACGGCCTGCGAGTGGTCTTCGTGCAGGACAGGACACTCCCGGTCTTCTTAGGCTTTATTCAGTTCAATACGGGCTCCGCCGACGAATTCCCTGGACTCACAGGTACATCTCACCTGTTGGAACATATGCTTTTTAAGGGGACAAAAAAACTGGGTACCTCAAACTATAAGGAAGAAGAAAAACTGAACCACAAATTGGATGAGCTCTACCAGCAATTAGAGACTGCAAAAGACGACTCTTCTAAGAAGGTTTTGTTATCGCAAATCGACAGTGTCAAACAGGAACTTAAAAAATATATAATCTCTGAAGAAATCTGGCGAATTTATCTATCCCACGGCGGCTCAATGATGAACGCATCCACATCAAATGTTAGCACTCAGTATTATCTAATGCTACCATCGAACAAAAAGGAATTGTGGTGTAAAGTGGAATCGGATAGGTTTAAAAACCTCGTGTTACGCGAATTTTACTCCGAAAGGGACGTTGTAAATGAGGAAAGGAGGATGGGAGAAAACAATCCTTACAATAAGATATGGAATGCTCTGATGGCTACGGTCTACTACGCATCACCATTGAGGTGGCCAGTTATTGGATGGGAAGATGATATAATGAATGTCAAGCCCTACCAGGTTATGTGGTACTACAAAACCCATTATACTCCTGACAACTGTGTCATCGTTTTAGTTGGAGATGTGGAGCCGGAAGAAGATATTAAACTTATTAAGAAATACTTTGAAAACTGGAGCGGTAAAAAACTCAAAATCTCAAGATATACGAAGGAACCCCCTCAAAGGGGTGTGAGGCGTGTTAGCGTAAAATCTTATGGAAAACCCACAATAGCAATCGGTTTTCAAGGGCCATATTATCCCGAAAAGGAGTACTACGCCCTTTCTATTTTTTCCTTTATATTTGGCGAATCTGACGCATCAATTATGAAAAAGTCCCTTGAGGAGAAAGGAATGGCCTCTAATACCTACTCTTTCAACATTGATTGGGACGGAAAAGGCCCTTCCCTATTCGGCATCTACCTCTACCCTGCCCCAGGAATTTCAGTGGATTCATTAGAAAAAAGAGTATTCGAACTCATAGATTCTATCAAAAATGCCGGGATTGATGAGCGTTTGCTTCAAAAGGCGAAGAATAACTACAAGATGTATTATGTAACAAGGCAAAGAAACCCTCTAAGCTTCGCCTTTACGATCTCAAGGGGCGTAAGGCTATTCAACGACCCTGAATTTTACAAGAAAGAAATCGAAATTATTGAATCCATTCAGTCTGAGGACGTAATAAACGCCGTTAAAAAGTACCTAAGAAAAGACAATGCATCCATAGTAACCTTAGGAGGTGAGTGATGTTTAGAACTTTGCTTGGTGTTTTACTTCTCTTTTCTTTTGTTTTCGGTGGAAATCAGGAATCTCCGATGTCACGAGAAATCAAAAAAATGAAATTCAAACCGTTAAAGTGGGAGGTTCCTGAAGTTGGAAAAGATATAAACAAAATTGTGCTTCCTTCTGGCGTGACCGTTTATTCCAAGGAAAATCATACCCTTCCTCTTATTGAAGTTACCGTCTTTGTTAAAGGCGGACCAGCCTATCTACCCGAGGGATATGGGCTAATCCCAGAACTACTAATAAGAAACATGCTAAAGGGTGGTACGAGAAGTTTCAGCCCCGAAGAATTGATTGACTCCATAGAGTACAACGCTATTCAAATTAATCACCGTGCGGAGAATGAATATTGCTCTATTACTTTTACCTTCGATCCAAAGGTTAAAGACATCGCTGAAAGGCTCATTTACGAAATCCTTTTCGCACCCCGGTTTGACGAAAAGGTATTGAAAGTAGAAAAATCGAGATTAATGGACGATTGGAGGAGAACCCTTGACGACCCTGATGAAGTGATAAACACTCTTAGCACAATGATCTTATACAAAGGCACAACCCTTGAAAGTCCACCCGATACGATGAAAGTGATAAATATAACCCGCGAAGAATTACTGAAAATTCACAGAAAACTCTTCCAGCCAAAGAATATGGCAGTTTCCATTGTTGGAGATTTCGATAAAGACTGGCCACAAGCCTTTGCACAATTCGCTTTTAGTGATTCGCTAAATGATAACCTCGAGCTAACTTCACCAAAGGCTTTACCTGTCGAAGGTAAGAAGGTCTATTTCTGCCAGAGACCCATAGAGCAAGGTTATGTTATGCTGGTGGGCGATGCTCCAAATGGCTACTTTGAAGATGTGTTTAAATTATTTATACTCGGTGACATTCTCGGAGGCGGCTTTAACTCCAAAATAGTTTCAAAGGTCAGGAATGAACTGGGATTAGCTTATGAAACTTATGCTTATTTCAGTATTTTGAGCAACATAAAAGGGGGATTCTACTCTTTCACGGCTACGCGGAGTGATGCAGTGGGCACCTCGATTTACTATATCTTCGACGCCATAAATCAAATGGTAAATGGTCAAATATCGGAAAAAGAACTTAAATTCTCCAAAGACTCTTTTTTGAATTCAACTGTTACATCCATAAGAAGTGATTGGGCCTACGTGCAAAGACTTGCATTAAGAAGCCTCTTTGGATTCCCCGATGATTACTTTATCAAAATGCAAAAGGCCATCGACAAAATTACCTTAGATGACCTTAAAGAGGCCTCAAAAAGGTATATAAAACCCGACGAAATTTCCCTTGTTGTAGTGGGGGACAGCACCAAATTAAATCTTAATGAACTGGCAAAATACGGAGAGATAGTGAGACTGAACTTCTGAGCTAAAGTACGCCAATAAATTAACAAGTAGTTTACTTTACGAAAAATTTGATTAAAAATTCTTTTATGCAAATTTTCATAGGGACATCGGGTTGGAGATATTCGTGGAACCTTGGTAATTCTTTAGATTGGTACATTAAGAACTCCAATCTCAACGCCGTAGAACTGAATGCCTCCTTTTATAGGTTCCCCTTCCCATCACAGGTTAAAGGCTGGTCAAAAACTTGTAGTCAATTGAGATGGGCAGTAAAGGTAACCCGAAGGATAACCCATATACATAAATTCAGCGACGAATCTTTGGATATATGGGAAGATTTTAAAAAGCTTTTTGAACCACTTGACCTTTGCATTGATTTTTATCTCTTTCAGCTTCCACCCTCTCTCAAAATAGATTCAATTGATAAAATCCAGAAATTTGCCACTTTCGCGAATCTTGGTCAAAGGTTTGCCCTTGAGCCAAGAAACCTAACATGGTTTTCTGATGAGACGATTAGCTGGGCGAAATCCCTCGGTATAACATTGGTTTCAGTCGATGCGCCAAATCTACCGAGGACAATTTTCAATGTAAATGGTATTGTCTATTTAAGAATGCATGGACGTGATAGGTGGTATTCCTACGAATATTCAGAAAGGGAATTAAAAGAAGTGGCTACAAAAATCCTCGAGACGAATCCCGAAAGAGTTTATGTATTTTTCAACAATGACTATGCAATGTTAAAAAACGCCCAGGAGTTGGCAAAGATTTTAACCACCCTGCTGTAAAAATTCACAATTCTGAGGTTATAATTAAGTTAAGAAAAGGAGGCATTATGGATCTGAGCAAGTACACATTAAAGGAAATCATTCTTACGGCGCTCAAAAGTGAAGTGGAGTCGAAAGAACTTTATGAAAAAATGAAAAACAGGGTCTCAAATTTCGTCCTGAGAGACAAATTCGATTTCCTTGCAAAGGAAGAGGAAAAACACCGAGTCTTTTTCGAGAAAATGTTCGCACAAAACTTTCCCGGCGAAACAGTAGCGCTGCCAGATAAATCCCCTGTCCCACTCCCAGAAATCGGACCCGAGGTCGAAAAATTACCCATTTCTGAGGTCCTTGAAATCGCAATGAAAGCAGAACTAAAAGCCTCTGAGTTTTACAAATCTATGATAGAACTGTTTTCCGATGAGATGATAAGAAAAACCTTAGAATATATTTCGACCGTTGAGCAATCCCATTACAAGCTCTTGGAAGCAGAGAGAGACTATGCAAAGAAATTCGAAGATTACGAGGTTGAGTGGCCCGGCTTCCATATAGGTGCGTAAAAAACTTAAGTCTGAACTTTATATAAATGATTTATGCCATACTTTCTGTTCTCTTATGGTCAACACAAGCAACAGCTTTTAAGCTTACCCTAAGGTATACAAACCAGTTTGGTTTGCTTGTCATTTCTTCCACTACATCTTTAATAGTTTATCTAATATGGCTTACAGCTACGAACAAGTTCACCGATCAGGTCAAAAACTTTGGAAGAAATACAAAATCCCTAATCCTCGGCTTTCTAAACCCCTTCCTCTATTACATCGTCCTCTTCACCGCTTATAGTTTGCTAAAGGCTCAAGAAGCACTCGTCCTTAATTATTTATGGCCAATAGTCTTAACTATTTTGAGCTCTGTACTTTTAAAAAAGCCTTTGACTCCCGTAAAGCTAATTGCTCTCTTTTTAAGTTTCTCTGGTGCCTTCATAACAATAACCCAGGGTAACATAAAAAACCTCTCCTTTAAAAACCCCTTGGGAGTTACCTTAGCTCTATTGAGTACAGTGATATGGGCACTTTACTGGCTTCTAAATATGACCGATAAAAGAGAAACAGAAACAAAACTCTTTTATAACTTCTTGTTTGGCAATCTCTACCTGTTGATCTTCACACTTATCTTAAGGCCTGTTAAAATAAGCTCGCCCATTGCCCTACTTGGGGGTATATATGTTGGACTCTTTGAGATGGGGATCACCTTTTTACTGTGGCTTAAAGCCTTAAGCACCATCAAAGACACAGCAAGGGTAAGCAATCTTATCTATTTTGCCCCCTTTCTTTCGTTACTGTTCATTTCATTAGTTCTAAAGGAGAAAATTTATACATCAACAATCATAGGGCTTGTCCTCATAATTTCAGGGGTGCTTCTTCAGGAATATCTTCATACAAAAAGGGACTCAAAAAATGCTGTTGATATTGTTCGTAACTAATTACCTTTTTGCTAACGCCTTAAAGAGCAAGAATTTCATTGTGTACTACCGTGAAGATTCTACAAACGCAGTTAAAATCTGCAACTATCTGGAACAAAACAGAGATCAAATTCTAAATAATACCGGAGGAAATCCTCCAAAACCTTACATTTTCATAGAGGATATGGGCACAATGTCCAACGGCTATTCCGATCCCACATCTAAGACCATCTCAATTTTTAACTACACGCCAGAACCTGACTTTCACTTTGGAACAACGAAATCCTGGTGGAGAACGGTATCAGTGCACGAATACACTCACCATGCCCAACTCTCCAATATAGATTTTCCTGCAAGCCTACTGAGGCTCCTTTTAGGGAAAATATACTTACCCAATATGCTGTTTTTGCCAGGATATATGCATGAAGGGATTGCAGTTTACAACGAGTCTAACCTCGAGCCTGATGATGGTAGGCTTAATGAAGGGTATTTTGACGCTTATTTAAAGATACTAAATGCGAGAAACAAATTGAGACAAGGCGTTTATCTCAACCATGACCCAGTGGATTACCCACAGGGCGAAATTGTTTACTTGATGGGATCAGAATTCACGGAATTTATCGCGAAGAAATACGGCGAACAAAAGCTAAAAGAATACTATACGACCATTGGAAGGATGCCTTTTACTGTCCCCCTAATTGATGTTCCTGCATTTTTAACTTTTAAAAAGCCACTTAGCTCTATTTGGAGGGAATGGCAGAGAGATTTGAGATTCCACAAAAAATATTTCCTTCCACTTAGATTGTATGTGGACCGGGGATACTACATCAAGTACCTCAGAAACTTTAACGGGAAAATTTACTATGTTAAGGCAAATTACAAGAGGCTCTCCTGGAATGACACTTACTACGAATCTGACTTATGCGTCTTTGACCCCAAATGTGTAAAAATCGAGAAAATCTACACCGGTGACATTTCGCTACCGCCTGTAGTATCCGGAACCTCCATATACTTTGGAATTTCTGATGTAAAAAAGGGGAACTCCAACATTTCTTTTTATGGTCTCCAATTTACCAATGCCATAGTAAAAATTGACGGCTCAGGAAAGCCCAAATATCTTTTAAGCGGTAGAATAAGGGCCTTTGATGTTTCTAATGACACCATTTTCTATGCGATTGATGAAACTGAAGGCTCCTCGCTATGGAAATACAAGGATGGAATTAAAGAAAAAATAGCGGAATTCAAAGACTTAAAGATTCAGCAGATTAAGCGTGAGGGCGAGGATTTTTATTTCTTAGCCCAAAAGGAATTAGAAGGTAATCACATATACAGACTATCGGAGGGAAGGGTAGAAAAAGTTGTCAGCTTACCATTTCAAATTGGGTATTTCGAAAAGAAGGGAAAGGAATTCATATTCCCAGGTAATTATAACGGAAAATGGAGCCTATTTACCTTTGACACGGAAAACCAAAGATTGAAGATCTTTGATGACCCCATTCTTGCCTATTACCCAGCCCTCGATTCTCAAACGGTCTACTATGTTACGGTTGACATCAATGGAGAATATATAAAAACAGCATCAATAAAGGATTTCTCCGATTTTGAAATAACCCCTAAAAACGCCGAGAGATCAACGCAAACTGAGTTCGTTACCGCTATAGAAAAAACTACTAACCTGAGTTATTTCAAAGAACTTCTTTACCCTGATCTCATTTTACCGGTGATAAACATTAGTTCTGATTATCAGCAGAACATGTACAATGCTAAAATATCCATTGAAGGCATTCAACTCCAGGGGCACTCGCCTCTTAATCTCTTAGAATACTCAGCATTGGCGAATTTCAGAGAACCACGAAAAAGCACCTTTATCTCTTACTACAACAGCATACCTGCAACAAGTATCTCCTTCTCTATCTCGGGAATTCGAAATAACATAGGCCTTGGTATAGGGCATATACTATATGTGCGAAATTATGGTTACTGGAGGCAGATAAACCTTTATGGAGAACTATTTCCCTGGTCGGCCAGAGGCGGTTTTTCGACAGTATTATTGGGAAAAATATACCCGGATATATATCAAACCCATTCTTTTGGCCTGCAATACGAAAACAAAAAGTTCACCACTTCTTATTACCACTCAACTCGACTGCCGGTTGCTCGGACCCTTCTAATTTCAGGGGAATTTGGAGTAAATTACTACCATTATTCGAAAAAAATAGAACACGTCGAAGACCTCAAAATGACATTACCCCTTGTAAGGGTAAACTGGGGCAATGATGCGATTATCCACTTCTTTTATGAGAGAAACTTTTTGACCCTGGAACTGGTTAATGTATCTACGGATAGCACCTCTGGAAGGGGTGTGCTTCTAACCCTCGATCACCTTATGAGCATATTGAACGGAAATTTCAAAGTGGCATTAAGAACGGGACTTTTAAAGAAATTTGGAGAACCTGTTCCGTACCTTTTTATTACAATGGAGCCAGCATCTTTTAACTTCTCAAAGGGTATGTTTAGAAAACGGTGGATTTTTAGAGAATTAACAGGAGGGGCAAATCTTTTATGAAGGCAATGGTTTTAGAGAAGCCTGACTATATAGAGAAAAGCCCTTTAGTTTTGAAGGAATTGGAAATCCCAGAACCTCGGGAAGATGAAGTCCTTATCAAGGTATTAGTTTGTGGTGTATGTCACACCGATTTGCACATCGTAGAAGGGGACATTGTGCCTCCGAAATACCCTCTAATTCCAGGACATCAAGTAATTGGAAAAATAGAAAAGATCGGAGAAAAAGTGGAAGGTTTCAAAAAAGGCGACCTCGTCGGAGTTCCCTGGCTTCACTACAACTGCGGCCAGTGCAAATATTGTAAAAAGGGCCTCAGCAACCTCTGTGAAAACATCATCTTCACAGGATTCCACGTAAACGGTGGTTATGCAGAATATATGGTCGCTAAAAAGACCGCCATTTATAAAATCCAGGATACTGTTGATATTACAAGCTTTGCTCCCATCCTATGCGGTGGAGTAATCGGCTACAGGGCATTAAAACTAACTAATGTAAAAGATGGTCAAAAACTGGGGCTTGTGGGCTTTGGCTCCTCTGCTCATATCGTTCTACAAATAGCTCTCCACAAAAATATGGAAGTTTACGTATTCTCGAGATCGGAGACCCATAGAAGAAAAGCTCTGGAAATGGGCGCAAAGTGGGCAGGAAAGTTGGGTGATGCTTTAACAGAGAAACTTGACGGAATAATTGTCTTCGCGCCCGTTGGAGATACATTAGTTGAAAGCTTGAAATATGTTGACAAAGGTGGCGCGGTAGTAAGTGCAGGCATTCATATGACAGATATCCCAACTTTTCCCTACAGTCTTCTTTATGAAGAAAGAAGCCTAAAATCTACGGCAAATAGCACAAGGGAAGATGTAGAAGAAACAATAAAACTCGCTGTTGAAATTCCAATAAGACCTGTAGTGACCACTTACCCATTGGAACTGGCTAATAAGGCACTCCAAGATGTAAAACACTCAAAGATAGACGGCTCTGCTGTTTTGATTATTGGCTGAAAAGTTGGGCTTCTTCCTCTTTAATAAGTTGAGATTCCACTTGGCTTAAAAGAGATTTAAAAAATTTCTCGTAGTAAAGTCGGTATTTAACCTTAGTGTTTCTTATTCCGCCCCCATAAAATCTTTCAATAATGGGAAAGCCTGAAAAAAGGGCTTCGTATACAAGTCCCTTTTTCAAATAATAATAAACTACATAGGCTCCAAGAGTGCTCAAAGTGAGGGTCCCGATAAATAGCGGGACATCCCCAAGAAATAAGAGGCCTGAACCTGGTAAAATCATTGAGGCAGTGTTTAACTTATTTAGGCTCATATATTTAGGATGATTAACGCCAAAAGAGTCAAGGGACCGAAAAGCATCAAAATAATTCCCATTTAATCCTTCAGATATACTTAACAGGGTTATCGCTAAGCTATCTTTTAAACCTGCAAGCAACTCTTGAGCTTCACTGTACTTTTTCATTTTTATTAAGCACAAAGCAAAGAGCCTTTGTACCTCGGTAGAAGGGTTTTCGTAGAGAATATCAGAATAATAGCTTGCTGCTTCTTCAAAAAGCCCTCTTTTTACATAACAAAGTGCCATCTTTCTAAGAAGTAAATTTGAATCAGAAGATGCAAAATACAGTTCCCTCTTGTATTCCGTTATTGCGTTGAAAAAATCACCTTCCTTAAATAGCGAATCACCAATGCTTGAAGAGAGGAGAGAAATTAAAACCAGTATTTCCATACATTGAACCTGATTTCAAAATCCTTCACTGTCTTTTCAAGGCTTACACGGTTATACTCATTAACTGCCACATAGGAACCATATACATCCCCGAGGTAAAAGATCAAAAACAAGCTCGAATATAGGTAAAATTCAAGATCTCTGCCATTTCTACAAGCCCTATAGGCAGAATAGCCAGTGGAGGCATTTACAATGAGTGAAACAATCCCGTCAAAGGTCCTTCCAGCGTAAATCTTGCCAGCACCCGGCACAACGGCAGACAGAAAGCCCCCAAGAAAAGGGGATTTCCTATTAACAGAAAGGTTGGGAAACAACAACTTTGCTCTATCAAGCTGTCCGCTTTTTAAATATAACCACGTTAGGAGGGTGTCGTTACCCTGCCAGTAATTTTCTGCAATTTTATAGTTACCAAGATACAAATTGGGAAAGCCTAATTTTATCCTTTTTAATGGATCCTTTTCAGAGATGCGCTCAGCATATAAAAGGGCATCGTTAAAGGATCCAAGCTTAATGGATAAATAAGCAGTTTTATTAGCCGCTGAATCTCTTAATGTTGAATCCTTTGTTTCAAAATAGACTCTTTTATATTCGTAAATAGCCCTGAAAAGGTCCCCCTCTTCCTCCAAATGCCTTGCAAACTCAATAGATTGTCCAAAAATTAATAAAAGAAGTGCTATCATTTCACCGGGTCAAAAGCCTTGGTCCCTCTTATGGAATCTTCCTTTAAGCCATAGTAGTCCGGATAATATAAAACGGCAAAGCCGTGGCACCTCTGGACCCTGTCTGAAGCCATAAGTAACCCTTTGATAAAATCGTATTTCCTTATTGCCTCATAGCCGTAATGGGAGCAAGATGGAATAAAATTACAAACATCTCCCTGAACCTTTGAAACGGTGCCCTGATAAATTCGTATTGACTTTAAGATTAGAAACTTTAGAGGATTCGAATACAACGAGTATTCCGATTTTAAAACACTATCGGCTCTATTTTGCAAGATCTCAGGAATATCAAAGGTTAAAAGTGTGAGAATAAGCAGCAATTCTTTCATTTCTCAAAACCTTTGTATTCTACCTTTGTGTCTTTACCCACTTCAAGATAAGACCTCAGTGAATCGGTAAAGGGTACAAACCTTGGGTTAGAGAGTTTATAGATTTCCTGATAGTCTGGAGAGGTAATCCTCAATGTCATCGGAAGTTCTTTATCTCTAATCCTTTGATAATCACCATAACTCACCTTAATCAAAGTGTCCCCCTTCTCTGAAAGAAAAGCCATTTCGAGTAAGTGTTCCCCTTCAAAAGTGTAAATTAGCTTCAATTTGGTTTTCGGATGAATCCAGATCTCACTTTTCCGGTTACCATCTGTTTCCCTTTTTAAAAACATAAAGCCAGCTTTCTTAAGGTTGGAGCCAGTTTTTCCTAAAGGGCCTCCTGGAGTCTGGAATTTAAAAGTAATACCTGATTTCACCTTGAAAGCCTGCTTTGATTCCGGGTAATTTACGATCATTGTATCAGCGGAAAAATAAATTACTTGTTTTAAAGGATACTCAACACTGATGTAGAAAAGAGTGTCACCTTTATAAATTTGGCCACGAGCTGTATCTGACTTTACCCGGTCTTTCAAAATATGGGTAAAATCAAATACGATAAAGGTATCAGCGTTAATCGCTAAAAAAAGTAAAACCGATAAAAACATGACATTTCTTTAAAAACACAAAGGGGCCCTACGGGCCCCTTTGTGTAAAGCAAACTCAAGTTTTAGTATGCGGCGGAGGTAGACCCGGCCGAAGCAAGCGCCGCGAGTACACTCCAGGCGACTAAAAGTAAACCACTTACTACACAGCCAGTTATTGCTCTATTTGTCTGAATGCTTTTACCCTTGCTTGTATAACAGTCTGTATATGCCTGGATGTATTCTGGAGACTTACCTACAAGTCGCGATGCTGGAGGCGTAGGCTCAATCAAATAAGCGGCTGCAACGCCGAAAATACCCCCAAAGAAACCAGCTGCCACCCACAAAGCACCATTGATATCCCTCTGGGCATCGAATTCACCCTGCTTACAGGCATTGGCAAGTTCTTCAGATTGAGCGGCATTTAGCACTACTGGGTTTGCTATGAAACCCAACGCAATCACACCTGTTAGTATATATTTTAGTACCTTCACTTTTAAACCTCCTTTTTATACACCAAAATTTTAATGGCATCTGTTAATCCTGTCAAGAATTTCATCTCAAACGGCTGAAAGCCTTGATAAATAAACCTTTTAAGAATCAGAAAAATTTAGTAAGATAAAGAGGGTTTAAAACTTAGAAAACCTCAATCTGGAATGAGCCCCGATACCAATTCTTTAAACTTTTTAAGTTGCTCAATATACATTTTCTCGAGATCAGGGCTTTTCTTACGAATAATATAGGACGGATGCAAAACAGGAAATACCGTTATGCTCCCATCCCTTATTTTTCTGGGTGTACCCAAAACTGCTGTGACATTTACATTCTTACCCAAAAAGTACCTAACAGAAGGGTTTCCCATAGCGAGTATGAACTTGGGTTTAATTATGGAAATTTGTGCCTCAAGCCACTGAGAACAGGCTTCAATCTCGGAACTGCTCGGAGCTCTGAAAGATTTTTTACCATAATTATTTACTAACGCGACAGGATTTCCATTTGAACCCGTTGCTAATTCAACGGGTATGCATTTTAAAACGTTTGCGAGGTATATATCCCTCTCCCTGTCAATACCAGCCTCCTTAAGGGCATAGTTTAAAAATTCCCCTGCCCTTCCTACGAAAGGCTTTCCAAGTTTGTCTTCATCTGGCCCAGGAGCTTCTCCAACAGCCATAATTCCAGAATATGGATTTCCCCATCCGAACACAAATTTATCCCGTGTACGGTACAGAGGGCACTTCCTGCATTTACTGGCTTGATGTTCTAAAAGGAACAATTTTAAATTTTTGTTGGAATCTGGAAGCCAAACCCTGTCAAATCCAAGAGCTTCCTTGTAAACAATAACCCGTGGGTCCTTCATTTTACCAATTTGATGATCTTCTCAACTATTTTTATCGCAAGGGCTTCTTTCGATAGATTCGAGAATTCTTCAATTTCCCCATTCTTATCAATAACTAACCCACTGGAGAATTCTGAGCCCATCGCACTCGCATAATTTCCAACAATAATATCAAGATTCTTTTCCTCTAACTTCTTCTTGGCGTAACTTTCAAGATTCGAAGTCTCAAGGGCAAACCCCACAAAAATCTGGCCATTCCGTTTTAAAGGTGCAACTGTTTTCAAAATATCCTTTGTAGGCACAAGTTCAATTGTTAATTTTTCACCCTTTTTCAATTTCTCTGAATATTGATGTTCTGAGCGATAGTCGGAAACCGCGGCCGCCATGATAAAAACATCAGCCTGTTCTAAATATTTTTCAACGGAGTTTAACATTTCCTCAGCCGTTTTTACCCTTACAACCTCGTCTCTTTCATAGGGGGGTACTGAAGTTTCACCCACTACTTGAATCAATTTCCCACCATATTCTTTAACCGCTTTTGCTATGTAATAACCCATCAAGCCTGAAGACCTGTTCGTTATAACCCTCACGGCATCGATTGGTTCTTCAGTCCTTCCATAACACAAAAGGATTTTATAGCCCTTTAAAGGAGACCCCTTTAAAGCGGCTTCAATATCCTCAACAATGAATTCCTCCCGTAAAAGCCTGCCACAACCTGTTTCGCCGGATGCCAATACGCCCCTTTCTGGATTTGAAACAAAAACCCCCCTAAACTCTTTAAGGTATTCCACGGAATTCTGAATTTCGGGATTTAACCACATCTCCTGGTGCATAGCAGGGGCAATTAGCAAAGGCCCTTTAAAGGCAAGGATTGTAGAAGTCAATAAATTATCTGCTATTCCGTAACGTATCTTGGAAATTGTATTCGCAGTACAAGGCACTACCGCAATCAACTCAGCCCATCTTGCCAGATCAATATGCATGCTCTTGCCTTTTCCCCAGAAATCAACATCAGTATAAACTTCCCCTTTAATAGTGGAACTTACAAGCAAAGGGGTAACAAATTTCTGCGCTGATTCAGTTAAAACCGCTTTAACGGTATGCCCTCTTTTTTCAAGAAGACGAAGAACATTTATAGACTTATAGACTGAAACACTGCCAGTCAGGCCAACTAATACCTTGGCCACTTAGTTTAACCTATTCCTCGGCTGTTTTTTCTTGTTCAAGTCTAAACTTTACACCTTCGCGGAGGACTCTATACAATGCCAGGACCGTGGGCTTAACATCTTCATCACTAATACCGAGCCTCGCAGCAACCTCTTTCTCTTGCTTGGTATCCGATATTACCTTAGCAACTTTAGAGGCAAGCAGAACAACTAAGTACCTTGAACCGTATCTTTCTTTTAACTCATCAAGAACTCTGAATTTACTCTTTACCATCCTTTTCCCTCCTTGGAAACCTTTTTGCAAGAAAATCTGTTTCAAAATTTTGCTCTCTATTTATATGGGTTATCTGCCATTTTTTAAAAAATTTTAGCAAACTTAAAGCTTCATCTCTTAAGGGTTTAAGGTTTAATGCCCTTACCTTGTAAACACCATTAATCTGATTTACAAGAAGCTCTGAATCTGAATAAACCATTATCTCTTCACACCCCACTTCCCTTGCAGCTTTTAAAGCCTCAATCAAGCCAAAATACTCAGCCTCGTTATTTGTCTTAACACCAAGATAGATGCTTTTCTCAAGTAATTTCTTACCTTCAGAGTATATCACGAATCCACACCCCGCCTCACCGGGATTACCTCTGGAGGAACCATCAATGTAAAGCTCACATTTCTTCATGATAGTAAATAATACGCCCACAATTTGGGCATCTGGAATAAGTATGTTTTGATTTCAACTCTTGCACAAAGGAAAGGGGCAATACACTGTAACATCCTGAACACACATAGTCCTTTTCAGATTTGGACAAGTCATTTTCAACGACCTCGCAAATCGCATAACTTCCAAAACGGGACTGTAGTTTAAGATACAATTGCCTTTCCTTATCTGGTAATTTTTCAAGAAGCACCTTCTTCTTTTCTTCATTCCATTTTAGTTGCTCTTCTATTTCTGCCAATTGCTGTTTGGAAATATTTACGGCTTTTTCCAATTCTTGTTTTTTTTCATCTAAAGATTTCGTCTTTTCCGGTAACTCCCTTTGAAGTTTTTCAACCAATTCCATTTGTACAACTATTTCCTCTTCCTTTTTTAACTTTTCCATGTTCGCATGCTCAATTTGGGAGATCATTGCACGGTATTCCTCGTTGCTCTTTACCTGCCTCGATTTTTCCTGAAAATTCCTGATCTTCTCCTGAATCTCTTTCAGGTCTACTTCGAGCTCCCGAAGCTTAATCTCTTCCTTTTTGAAACTCGCTATTATCTTTTCCTTTTCCGCTGACAGTTTCTGAATTTCATTCTCCAGCTCCTGAATTTCCTTAGGAAGGCTAATTTTTTTGTGTCTCAACTTTTCAATTTCACTGTCCAAATTCTGAATTGCTATTAGAACTTTTAAAATTTCGTCCATACTTTAAAATTTTACAACGGAAACCACGCATAATCAAGGGAAAATAAAAAACTACGAAGAAAGTACTTCTTCGGCTTTGGCAATCAAAGAAAGAGTTTCCTCCTCTGTTGGAGATTCAGCGTAAATCCTAACAATCGGCTCGGTATTGGATTTCCTGATATGAACCCATGCATCTTTCTTCCTTAAGTAAATTCCATCGGTGAGGTCTATCTTGAAACCTTTAAAGGCTTTTTCAAACTTCTCTTTTGGTAATTCTAAGTCAAATTTTACCTGCTTTTTTCTCATACAAAACTTAGGTATAGAGGAATAAACAGAATAAATGTCCTTCTCCGCAAGGAGGGAAAGAATTATCGCTATTCCTGTTAAAGAATCTCTGCAGGCATTTATAGAGGGGAAGATGACTCCACCATTACCTTCCCCCCCAATGATGGCGTTTTTTTCCATCATCGTATTAACAACATTAGCCTCCCCAACAGCGGTACGGTAGACTTTCACTTTGAAGGCTTCAGCCACATGCTCTATCATCATAGATGTTGAAAGGTTAACTACAATATCCCCTTTCTTTTTGCCTAAAATCTGATAAGCGCACAATGGAACGGTGTACTCTTCAGAGAGTAGTCCCGTATCTCTAAAACCCACTAAGAGCCTATCCCCATCGGGATCAGTAGCAAGGGCAACATCTGCATCTTTTTCAAAGAGTAGATTCTCAAGCTCTGTTAAATGCTCTTTCTTTGGTTCTGGGTTCCTTGTAAATTCTCCAGAATCATCGCAATTAATGCACACAACTTCACAACCAAGTTCTTTGAGCAGAGTCGGTATAGCTTGATAAGCGGCACCATTGATACAATCACAGACAACTTTAAACTTCCTTTTCCTTATCAATGACACATTAATGAAAGGGCTTTCCACGATTTTTTCTATATGGTCCTTTATAGTATTTACATTTTGCCTCAATGGTTTAAATTCGTCAAACTTTGACCATGTAGGCTCTTCCTGCGCTAATCTCTCAACTTCATCGACATCTTCTTTTGAGATAAAAAGTCCATTTTTATTTACAAATTTCAGGGCATTCCATTCAATCGGATTATGGCTGGCAGTGACCATTATTCCGCCATCCGCTTTTTTCTCGCGGATTGTGAGTAAAAGTGTGGGAGTAGGTACCACTCCAAGATCCACGACTTCTTTACCCATCGAAAGCAAGGTTGAAATTACCGCAAGTTTTATTGCAAAACTATGGGGTCTTGTATCCTGGGCAACAAAATATAGGTTGCCGCCATTATGCTTTGCGAAGGCTGACGTGTACTTTATTATGAGAGGAACGGTGAGAGTTTCACCGACTATACCCCTTAGACCGGACACTGAAAACAAAGCTTTATTTTCCATAATTTATAAAAAAAAGCTGGCGGGCGGACTCGAACCGCCAACCTGCGCATTACGAATGCGCTGCTCTGCCGATTGAGCTACGCCAGCTTTTTCAGTATTTTTAATGGGGTAACCTCTGTCTCTTCATTTTTTCTTTCACAACAGCCTGAGCAGCAGCAAGCCTGGCCACTGGTACACGGAAGGGCGAGCAGGAGACATAATCCATTCCAACTCTGTGGCAGAACTCCACAGAAGATGGCTCGCCACCATGTTCTCCACAGATACCCACTTTTAGATTTGGCCTTGTGGATCTCCCCTTTTCGATACCAATTTTCACAAGAGCACCGACTCCTTCTTGATCAAGGACCTGGAATGGATCATCCTTCAAAATGCCAAGCTCGATATACTTCGGTACAAATTTACCCACATCATCTCTTGAAAAGCCGTATGTCGTCTGTGTTAGGTCATTGGTTCCAAAGGAGAAAAATTCTGCTGTCTGTGCTATCTTATCAGCAGTCACACAGGCTCTGGGCAACTCAATCATTGTACCAACAGTGTATTCAACTTCGACGCCCTTCTCCTTCATCACCTCTTGCGCAACCCTATCGATAATCGCCTTTTGATTGTCCAACTCCTCTTTCATGGAGACTATCGGAACCATTATTTCTGGTATCGCCTTTATTCCTTCTTTAATGCATTCGCAAGCCGCCTCAAAAATTGCCCTTGCCTGCATCTCTGTTATTTCAGGGTAAACTATGCCCAAACGGCAACCTCTATGACCAAGCATAGGGTTAGCCTCACGGAGAGCTTCAGACTTCGCTGCAATTTCCTCTACCGGAACCCCCGTCCTCTTGGAAAGTTCCTCCATTTGCTCCTTTGTCTTTGGTACAAACTCGTGGAGTGGTGGGTCCAGTAAGCGGATTGTCACAGGGAATCCGTCCATAGCTTTAAACAAGCCTTTGAAGTCCTCCCTTTGCATAGGCAGTAATTTGGCAAGAGCCCGTTCTCTTTCTTCTTTAGTCTTCGCCAGAATCATTTCCTGCATAGCATAAATTCTATCGCCCTCAAAGAACATATGCTCAGTTCTGCAAAGGCCTATCCCCTCTGCTCCGAATTTTCTCGCCCTTTGAGCGTCTGCAGGGGTGTCGGCGTTGGCACGTACGCCAATCCATCTGATCTCATCAGCCCACTTAAGAAGCTCATTAAATTCTTCGAAGAGTTCAGGATCTACCGTGGGCACTTTGCCTAACAATACTTCCCCCGTTGAACCATCAATGGTTATTATGTCACCTTTTTTAACAACTACATCTCTCACCTTGAACAGATTATTTTCATAGTCAACCTCGATTTCCTCTGCGCCCACTACACAAGGTTTTCCGATACCACGGGCCACTACCGCTGCGTGGGATGTCATTCCACCCCTCGCGGTGAGAATACCTCTTGACCTCGCCATTCCGCGAATATCATCGGGAGAAGTCTCATCCCTGACCAGAATAACGGGTTCCCCAGCCTCGGAAAGGTCAGCAGCTTCATCAGAATCAAAAATTACCTTACCCCAGGCAGCACCAGGTGAAGCGGGAAGCCCCTTGGTAAGTACAACTTTCTCAGCCTTAGGATCGATCATCGGATGCAACAGCTGTTCAATTCTTTTGGGATCAACTCTTAAAATTGCCTCTTCTTTCGTTATTAATCCTTCCTTCACCATGTCAACAGCGATCTTAACTTCCGCACGAGCACTCCTCTTCCCAACCCTCGTTTGAAGTATATAGACCTTTCCTTTTTCGATGGTAAACTCAATGTCCATCATATCTCTATAGTGCTTTTCGAGTCTATCAAAGATTTCGAGCAACTCTTTATACGCCTCTGGCATCTCGTTAGCAAGAAGCTGTAATTTCTTCGGAGTTCTTATTCCCGCTACTACATCTTCACCCTGAGCGTTGGGAAGATACTCGCCGTAAACGGTTTTTTCGCCAGTGGACGGGTCCCTGGTAAAGGCGACACCTGTCGCTGAATCGAATCCCATATTTCCGAAGACCATTGCTTGTACATTGCAAGCAGTACCCCAATCATCGGGGATCTTATGAAGTCTTCTGTATTCAATAGCCCTCTTGTTGTTCCAGGACTTAAAAACCGCTTCAATGGCAAGCCAGAGCTGCTCATAAGGATCCTGAGGGAATGGCTTCCCCGTGACCTTCTTAACTATGTCCTTAAACTCTTCAACAAGTTCTTTAAGATGTTTTGCCTGTAATTCAAAATCTTCCCGTACACCAACCTCCGCCTTCTTAGCTCTTAACCGCTCTTCAAATAGGTTTTTATCCACACCCAAAACCACATCGGAAAACATTTGGATAAACCTACGGTAAGAATCATAGGCGAAACGCTCATCATTGGTCCTCTTCGCAAGCCCCTGGACCGACTGGTCATTAAGACCGAGGTTTAGAATAGTATCCATCATGCCTGGCATCGATGCGCGGGCACCAGATCTTACGGAAACCAGTAATGGATTGTCGACGGAACCGAAGGTTTTGCCTGTTAAATTCTCTAATTTTTTAAGATTCTCCTTAACTTCCTCTTCAAGACCTGGTGGGAAAGATCCATTTTTAAAATAATATACGCATGCTTCAGTAGTAATTGTGAATCCAGGAGGGACAGGTATGCCGATATTTGTCATTTCGTGTAAATTGGCGCCCTTCCCGCCAAGTAAATTCTTCATATCCTTGTTGCCTTCAGCCTTTCCACCACCAAAAAAGTATACATATTTCTTCGCCATTGAAAACCTCCTTTTAGATTAATTATAGATTCACAGATTCGAACACTCAAGAAACACAGAGGATAAAAACTACCTTAAAAGAATCTTAGCAGGCTCCTTTTCGTCAGAAACGATCAAATAAATTCCTTTTGCCCATCCAGAAGTGTCAAAATAAAAAAGATCACCTTCTTTTTTAGCCTTATAGGGTAGTCTTCTCATGGTTAGGTCATAAATTGAAGGCTCCTCTACTGTTTCTACATAGACTCTATCTCCAACTCTCGCGGGATTTGGAAAAACGCGGAAAGTCTTCTTTCGCAGTTCTGGAAACAGAACTTTAATTTCGAGAATACCCTCTTCGCCCCCAGCTACGATTGTGCCATTACCCAAAATTTCGAGAACATCCCTAACCTGGTAGTATGGCTCATCTAAAGGCGTAAAGGGCGAGTTTAAATCTGTAAAGGAGTATAAAACGGAATCATTACTTATTAAAAGAATTGCAGAGTCGGTCAAAGCCACCACAAAATTTTTATAAAATTCCAAGTCCCTCACATAACCATCGGCAATTTTCTTAACATTCTGACTTTGATAGACCAACAAACCGTTACCGGTACCCAAGTATATTTTGTCGCCCTTCTTTTTGGCAACGCTCACCAATGAAGAACCAAGTTCTGAAGGTGTAAGCCTCAACAATTCCGTTCCAAGGGTGTCGATTACTATAAGCCCTTCATTTTCTGTTCCAATAAGATAAGAGCCATCACCTGGCTGTTCTATGTAAAATGGATAATCAACTCTATAGACTTTTTCTGCTGAAAACTCTGAACCATTTCTGTGAATCCTGTATATACCATTTAGCCACAGTGCTATGACCGTATCCTTTGCAATTGAAATATGGCATATAATCGTTGTTGGCAAATCGTTAATAATGTGAGTAAGCCTTCCAAACTTATCAAATATGAAAATCCCCGGGCTGTTGTCCGAATAAAGACCAACCCAAACGTTACCAGAATCATCTATGTCTAAGGTTCTTATCGCGTGATTTATGGTCCTCAAACTTTCGCCATTATAAAACTCATTTCCGTCAAAAATAAGAAGTTTAGAGGGCAAAGAAAGGGTATCGGAGGTCCAGGCAAGAATACCAGCAGCGTAAATTCCATTTTTTGCCTTTAACGCCGTAATCAAATTGAAAAGAACAGGACTTCTAAATTGGTAGACCTTACTTCCGTCGAAAAGTCTCCAGGGAGGCCCATAATAAGAGAACTCACGATTTGAGGAGAAGAAAGTAAATACAATCTCAGAATCTCCGACGGGAATAATGCAGGCAGAAGGATAGTTCAAAATTTTTCTGAGTCGCCTATTTTCGAAAACATAAGTTCCCCAACTAGTTCCAATGTAAATTTTCTCATCTTTCTTAGCTGAAGTATAAATTGTCCCCGCATCGTAAACTAAAGTTGTCTCCGCCGAAGTGAAAATCACTTTCGTGCCTGAAGAATAAAGAATTCCATCGTTTAATTCCTGCACAATTCCGAATTTACCGAAATTCAGAGGCACACTTACCTTGAAAGTGCTGTCAGGCGTCCATCCATATATGTTAGATGGAGTCACGATGTAAGCAAAGTTCTTTCCCTTAGAAATAAACTTAACGGTGTCACGAATTAACAAAGGTGGATAGATCCGGTCATCGGAAGGATCAAAGTTGCTATTGGTTTTAAGAACCAAAAGTCCATAATTCGTGCCGATCAAATAATAATCTTCTCCGTAGTACTTTAGAATTTTAGCCTTTCTCAAAGTGACAATCGGTAATTCATAGGCTTCAAATTTGTCTGAATTTCTCCTTTTAACCTGAATCCCCACATCCTTCACAGCAACCCACAAATTACCTCCACTATCGGCATCGATATCTAATATGTAATTCCGACGAAGCCCATCAACGGTGGTGAAGACTCTATAAAGGAAATCGAAAGTTGATTCATTTAGTTTTATACTCGAGGGAGAAAAACTTACAACCCCACCAACCGTCGCAGCGTAAATCGTGTCTTCAACCTTTACAAAAGAAAAGGCATTGTGAAAATTTGTAAAATACCGGGCATTAAAGATGTAAGAGACAAGTACAAGGGTCAACAACATGCAGAAATATTAAAGCTTCCCGCTTGCATGAGCAAAAATTAATTGACGAAAAAACAGCGTTATAATTTATCCACTATGCTGACAATAATTGTTTTCGCATCCTTAATTTTAGGCAACAACGATAATAAAATGGAGGCCATCCTGAAAGAAAAGGGATTCGTAGCAGTAAAGAGCAACGAGAATCATTTTACCACAATTTACAAACGAATCAAAGATAAAAATGAGCCAATGTATATAACTATCGATCCCCTTCTCCACGGCGTCCACCTAATTTATGATTTCACTCTTAGAACCCTTGAAACAGAGCAATTTTATGCGGATTTAAAAACAATGCTCTACAAATTAGATGCAAGGTTCCGAGAACTTAAAGAGGCAAAAAATCGGGAAATTAAAGAAGCCTCGATGACAAACCTCGCCTATATTGAAGTTGCCAACAAGCTCCTGGACCCAGAATTTAATGTATATAATGATGTGAAAGAAATTGTTGAAGCGGAACTAAACTTAATTTCTGAACATTCTGGATTTGACACCTCAAGGGTATTAAAGGTTCTTGAGGATTACTCCCAATACATTCCTCGTGGACACTATACAAGAAGTGATACTCTAAAAAGATATTTCCTCAGTATGATGTGGCTTGGAAGAATGCCCTTCTATATTTCCATAGACAAAGAAAACCTTAAGCGTAACCTTTTCCTGACAAGGTGTGCAATTTTGATGGCATGGGTTATCTCTCAGGATTCGGAAGTTCAAAAACTTTACAGTCGCATTTACGAAATGACATCCTATCTTGTGGGAGAAAGCGATGACCTGAATTTCATCGAGTTAATACCCCTCGTATATAAACAATTTCCTGGGTTCCCAGTAGGGTTTTCCGATGATTCTCAGATTTTAGAATTTATGAAGTTGGCCTCCACTCTCAGAAAACCTTCAATTTATTCGACCTGGTTCAGAGATGTTGACAAACCGGCAGAGATCCTCCTCTCTTGTAAATTCATATCCCAGAGATTCATTCCCGATGCCTATATCTTTCAGAATCTTGTTTATTCCAAGGTCGGAACAAGAGCAAAGCCACGCCTCTTCCCGAGGGGATTGGACCTATTAGCTGTTCTCGGGAATGACAGAGCAAAGGATATACTCATAAACTATTACAAAGAGAACCAATATGCAAATTATACAAAGATGCTGGACAGCCTCGAAAATTGGGCTAAGGCCATCAAAATTGAGGAGTGGCATAAAAATGCCTACTGGCACTGGCTATACATAATAAAAACGATGAATGAGACACCTCATTTCCCTGCTTCTTTAAAAGTGAATGCCGTTGCTTATCGGGATAAACTTTTAGTAACTCAGCAGGGATTTTGGGCAGAACTCAGGCATGATACAATTCTTTACGCAAAGCAAAGTTATACAGCAAAGGTGACAGCCTTTAGACCCGAGCCTCTTTTCCCAGATGTAAAGGTAGAGCCCTTGCCAAAGAGTTATCGCGAAATCCTGAGCTTCTTAGATTCCTTCAAAAACAAGCTCACCACCTATGGTTTTGAAAATGAAACTATTCTTGAGAAAATAGATGAGTTAAAGGAACTGACACAGAGCATCCTGGAAGCTTGCGAATTACAGTCCTCTAACAAGCCCCTGCCCTTAGATAAAGCCGAGTATCTCTACTCCTTCGGCGAGATACTGGACAGAATTTACACCTTCCCATCCTCCTTTGCTCAGAATGAAGAAGATGCACTATTACCATTAGTTGCCGATGTACACACTGATGTAAATTCAGGACAAGTTCTTGAAGTGGCAATAGGGTATCCACTGGAAATTTATGTTAAGGGAAAGGGGAAGACCTACAAAGGTGCGATGTTTTCCTACTATGAGTTCAAACAGCCGATGAAAGAAAGGATGACAGACAAAGATTGGCAAGAAAAAGCGAATTCTACACTTTTAGAAAAGTGGATTTCCTTTATCTCGGAGTAAATTTTTTAATTAGGTCTCCCAAATTCAACGTTAAGCCTTCTACAAAAAATGCAACTCTTCCATTAAGGAGGAGGATAAAAGAAGGTTCCTTCATAAATCCCGCTTTGCTCAACTCTTCAGAATCGATTTTGAACACATCACCATAGAGACTTTTATCCTTCAGGTATGAGATAGCAGAAAGTGTGTCCGAAGTCATTATCACCAGTCTTCCTGTAAAGTTTCGAAGTTCTGTCACAGCGGAATTTAATGAAGACTTAGAGACTTCAGAAGCAAGATTAACCCATGCGATTAAATAATTTCCCTTTTGGAGTTCGTAACCCTCGAGTAACTCTTTAAGCCTATCAAGGTTTACGTTCCTGACGACTAAGTCTCCCTCTTTTAGCCATTCCACGGGGAAGGAGACATCAAGGAAAATTGACTGAGTACTATCTTTCTTGACATTAAATTTCCGGCTTTTACCGAAAACATCACCCAATGCATTCCTAAAACCGTACATCAGATAATATTCACCTGGGACAAGCTCAAAAACCAAAGCTGAATCTTCATAACTTCCTTCAACATCAAGCCTCACAGGATAATCTTTAAATTTCTGGATAGAAAAGTTGTAGTAGTACTGCAATTCCTTTGTCATATCTATGCCGTCTCTGTAAAAGGCCAACCTTATTTTTCCAGTCTCAAGTTTTTTAGGGGTCTTGCCTTCAAAGGTAAAAACTTTCCACCCATTGACATAATATTGTACTCCGTTTAAATCATCGGTTAGCTTTGCAGGGATGCCAAAGGTTCTAAAGACGGCAGAAATAACCACATATATTTCCCTGTCACTCCCCTGCTTAAGCAATAGCGTCTGAACTGGGCTCTGTAAAGGCTTGTAAAACTCCTTTGAATTAACCCTCCTGATGTTTTTCTTAACCCAACTCAATACCTTACTATCAAAAGACTCTCCATCATACATTGCTTTAAACCTGCTGTACAAGGCTTTCCTGTAAAATCCAAATTCTTCGTAGTAAATCCGGGGCGGGATAACAAAGCTGTCCACAAGAACTTGCGGCGCCTTTGACAATTTTAAAGCGCTATCCACATAGCAGAGTTCATCACAAAGCCCAACGGTATCAAGCATTACAAGGTCCTTAGATTCAAATCTTGATAGATAAACCTTAAAAACAGACGCCAAATTGCCGTGATTTTTGTAAAAATTCCACAATGCAGGCCAGTTTCCCCTTGATTCGGTTAAAATCTTGATTAAAATTGTGTCGTTTATTGAGTCCTTGAATGGAAACTCCAGCTTTTTGAAATACTCCGCACGCGCCTGCTGAAGATGCTCTAAATCCGGTGAATACTTAGGCCTCTCAGTATCTGGAAGAGCCCGAGTTGTCCGCATCGTAAACAATGTATCAAGTTCTAAATTTTTGCCGAGTTTTAAGTTAACTTCAACGGTATCTCTCATGGGTCTCAAAAAGTAAAAAGCCCTTTTATCACCTTTTTGAGCATAGAGAAGAAAATCGGTTCTACCGAGAGCAAAAGATCCAACACCTTTACTTAAACTGCAGGCCCAAACGGGTACAAAGGCAGAATAGTTCCATACATTAATGGAGAATGAAACATCTTTTGCGAGTCTGCTGCCATCAAAAACCTTTACTTTCAAAACAAAAGGATTTGTGTAATTCTTAGTTACGTTCAATACTGTGTAATTTCCGTACCTTCTCATAATTTCCTCAGTAGAGCCTTTGATATTGCCAAAGGCGACAGCAAGTACGATTCCAGCTTTCTTAGAAGGTTCTCGAAACCAGGCAAAATTCAAATCCGTTGGCTCTGCCGATCCAAGAAACTTCCACCCCTTTTCAGTCCAGACCTCTACCCATGCATGGTTGGACTCGGTGAAGGGCCACCAGGGCGTATAAACATAACGAACGGGAATTGCCACTGCTCTCAGAGCCTTCATAAAAAGGATCGTCATCTCTTCGCATCTTCCAAATCCCCTTTTCAGAGTTGCTGTAGCCGGTTGATCCCAGGGATCGGTAGGTTTGTACTCCATGTGAATAAAACACCATTCGTTAACTTTCAGAATTGCCTCTTCTATCGAGCTGCAATCTTTTACCAGATTATAAAGAGTATCCCTGTAAAGCCAGGTAAAGTTTTCCAGAGGTTCCTGGGAAACCCTTGGCGGTATAACATAATGATAAATAAGCTTCTTTGTCAAATTTTTCCCCCAGGGGAGCCTCTCCATGTTCACTTTTATCGCTAAAAGGTGCTCCAAAAAGTTTTCTTCATTAAAATTAGCTCGGTCTACAGGAGTAGAATACCCCCATATAAATTTAGCCCACTCACCTATCCCCATTTCATCAGCCTTCTTTAATAATGAACTATTTTGAAGGAGTATTACAAGGATCAAAGGCCACATATTTAAACCTCCCAAGTTTCACTTTGGAAAAGCGTACCCTGTAAGGCTATCCTGGCAGGCCTTTTGCCTTTAACAGTTATGTAAGGCAAAGCCTTCCTCAGGTTTGGGTAAACCTTTAAAGCATTAATCAGCGAATGGACAGAAAGGTTTTCCTTCACTTTTAGTATCCACCTTGCAGTCTTTGGGCCAATTCCAGGAATCCTTAAAAGTTCAAAATAGTCAGCCTTAGTGATTTCTACAGGAAAGAAATCAATATGTTGCAAAGCCCACAATTCCTTTGGATCCTTCGTTAATGGCAGAAACCCCGCCTCATCGAAAACAATTTCTTCAAGGTTAAACCCGTACCTCCTCAATAAATAATCTACTTGGTAAAGTCTTACTTCTCTTGTTATATTTGTAGGTGGTTTGTTTTCCAGCGGAGTTCCTGGAACAGGCTGGAAAGCGCTATAATAAGCCCTTGAAAGCCTAAGATTTCTATAAAGATCGTAAACCCTTTTCAAAATTTGAAGGTCGTTTTCTCCTGCAGCCCCAACAACAAACTGGGTTGTGAACCCATCCTTCAAAATATCAGGGTGACTCTCTTTTATAGCGGAAATTTTGCTGAGCTTCTCCAATAGATCTTTTGCAAGGTCTTTTTTTGACGAGACTCTCTTTAAGTAAACATCGTCCGGTGCTTCTAAATTAACAGAAACCCTTGACGCCAACTTCACTGCTTCTTCAACACTCTGAATGGAAACCCCGGGCAGGATTTTCAGGTGGATGTAACCTTTGAAGTGATATTTATTTCTTAAAAGCCAAACGGTATCAATGAGTTCCTGCATAGTCCTTTCAGGATCTCTTTTGACCCCTGAAGAAAGGAACAAACCACTTACAATTCCTCTATGATAAAGATTAATGAAAACATCAGCCAGTTCCTCGGGGGTAAAAGAAAGTCTCCTTATGTTCATAAATTTGGATATAGAACAATAGGCACAATCGTTTTCGCAGTAGTTGGAGTATAGAACCTTTAAAAGGCGAACTTTTTTACCATCGGGCAGAAGTTCGGGGTAAATCCATTTAGAGTGGGATATGTCTTTTACTCTCTTTACATCTTCTGAAAGGAAGCAGTCACCACATAAGTCATACTTAGCTGATTCGATGAGAAGTTTGACTTTTGATACGCGGTCCATTTTACTGTAGAAATATATTAAGCTACAACCATCAGTCTTTAAAATGCTTGCAAATCCAGCTCCAAATCCTTAAACTTTTTACAGGAGGTGAGCAATGAAAGGAAATGAGAAAGTACTGGAAGTACTAAATGATTTACTGGCCGATGAAATAACGGCCATAAATCAGTATATTGTACATGCTGAAATGTGTGAAAACTGGGGCTATGATAAACTAAACAAGATGATCGAAGATAGAGCAAAAGTAGAAATGAAACATATGGAAATGCTTATAAAGAGAATCCTTTTCCTTGAAGGAAATCCGACAGTTACAAAATTGAAAAAGGTAATGATAGGATCTACAGTGGAGGAGATGTTCAAAAACGACTGGCAAGCAGAGTATGATGCTATTGAAGCCTATAACAAAGCCATTAAGCTCTGTGCAGATCTCGGTGACAATGGGACAAAGACCTTGTTAGAGTCAATTTTAAACGACGAGGAAAACCATATTGACGAAATAGAAGAGCAACTTGATCAAATCAAACAGATGGGTATACAGAATTACTTAGCGAAACAATAAAAATTCTTGGTGGAAAATAGAAGGGGAGGGGTTAACCCCTCCCCTTTGTTTTTTAGTTGATATTAAGTTTATGGTGCAACGAATTGCCAGATCTTAGTCAACGTATTTCCACCAGAAGTAATTTTAATCTTCCCAAATATTGAGGAGCCCGTACCAGGGATGGGAGTTATCTTAGCAATCACCTTGCTATATCCTTGCGATAAACCAAATCCCATCGAATTGAAAACGGTTTCGAGAGCATTTGCCTCAACTGCATTAGCGAAAACACCGCCTGTAGAATTTGCAACCCGCTTTAATTCAGTAAAATCAACACTACCGGTATCTCCAAGTCCCACCGCATATATAGGAATTCCATAGTTTTTCGCCTTGTTTATTACGCTATCACTGGTAATTGGGTCACTTTTATTATCTTCACCGTCTGTCAGCACAAGAATCGCGTGACCATATTCCGACTCTCTTCTATTGTACACATAATCGAGAAGATACCAGAAAGACAAATACAGGGGAGTCCCACCTGATTCAGTTGCACTATCGGCAGTAAAGAGGCCAGTAGTATCTGAAACATAAACAAAATCCTGCAGAACTCTCAAATAGTAGTCATCTATCCCATCACCATTGGCGTCCCCACTACTTCCTGCAAAATCGAAGATTCCGGCCTTGTGTAGGTTATTATTCGATAAAAGCAGTCTTATAAAATCCTTTGAAGCCGTAACTCTTACCCTATTTGGATCATTCCATTCCATACTGCCACTGGAATCGAGTAACAAGGCCACTTTTATTTTCTTAGTATTTTAAATTTCTGTCAAGCTTCTGTCTTTCCTTAAGGGGGGCCTATTGCAATTAGCCGCTGTTTGAATATTAAAAGCTTTCTTTGGAATACCGCCATCTCGAGAGTATAATATTTTTGTGAAAATACCGGGGTTATCAAAGAAAAATTTGATTATTTCAGTAAGTCTCATCGTTTTGGTTTTGCTAATCATTCTCCTAAAAACGACCTCTAAGGAAACTTTTGAGGCTTTAAAAAGTGCACAGCCTTCCTATTTATTTTTAGCTCTATTAGCCTGGATTTCCTATGTATTCTTTGATGGCCTGAGATTTGCCCTTGCCAGTTTAAGCATTGGCGAGCACAAACTTAACTTGCTTACCGCGATAAAAGTTATAACTGTCGGCATCTTCCTGGCAGCAGTTTCGCCATTTCAAGTCGCTGGTTTACCCGTTCAAATTATGCTTTTAAACAAAAGAAAAATTGGGTTGGGAAGGTCCACAGCGCTTTTGGCAGCACGAGGCTTTATTGGCTACTTAACCATTTTAATTGCCGTGTTAATTTCACTGAAATACATATGGCCCCCACCCTCAGGAATTGTTAGAGGAATTATCATTTATGCTACTATACTGGTTGCAGGAATTTTTCTCCTCTATTCTGTTGCTTTGTTTTTGCCTAATTTACTCAAAAAAATCATAAAAAGCGAGAGAATTATTAAGGAAATTTTTTCCCTCAGAGAAACAACCGTTGCCTTTGTCAAAAGTTCGGACAAGAAAATCCTTCTTCTGGCGATGTTATCATCCTTTGCGTCCCACCTTTCCATCTGCCTCATTCCGTTTTTTCTCTCCTATTCCTTTAATTCACCTATAGATTTTGGCAGGGCTTTCTCTTTTCAATCCTTAATTCAAGGAGGACTCTTATGGACGCCGACACCTGGGGGAACAGGGATAGCAGAGAGTGTTGGATATTTTATTTTTAAAGATTTTATGAATCAAGAAATCCTCGGCATATTTGTTATAGTCTGGAGATTTTTCACCCATCACTTCGCGGCTGTGGTGGGTGCTATCTTCTTACTGCGAGAACTCAGAGAAATTTAAGTCGAAACCTTGCCTCTTCAAAAACTCAAAGGTTTCTTGTGGTGTGTAGCCGAGATATGCAAATTTGTTCAAAATTCGTCTTAAAGTTTTCTGATCAAGTTTCTTAGAACCACGGGTTATCTTCTCGACTACTTTAATTAAAGCATCTTCATTAATCTCCAGAACCGGAAGGGTCTCATCAATTACTTCGCCCTTTACACCTAAACCCCTTAAAATTCTCTCAATCTTTCTGGGTGATAACCCTTTCGACTGATACTTTTCTGTCAATTCTTCGGCGAGGAGCCGCTCGTTCAACAGCCCTTTGTCCTTTAAATAATTCACGGTAGATTCAATTTCCTCGTCAGTAAAACCTTTTTGTTTCATGCGTTTTCTCAGCTCATTTTCGCTCCTGAATCGGAATTTCAAAAGGGTAAGGGCATACTTTAAGGGGTCTTTCATCCTTTCTTACTTCTCAAATTTTCAAAGTAGTAGTACAAAACCATTATGTCTGATGGATTAACTCCTGAAATTCTGGAAGCCTGTGCCAGGTTCTGTGGTTTAATCGCCTTAAGCTTTGTCAAGGCTTCCTTAGAAATTCCGGGAATCTGGTCGTAGTCAAAATCCTCCGGGATTTTAAATCTTTCAAGTTCTTGAAATCTTTCTATCTCCTTCTCCATTCGTTTAATGTACCCCTCATACTTTATTTCTGTCTCAACCCTTTCTTTAATGTAATAAGGGTAGTCCTCCACAACACCGAGTTTTACAAGGTCATCATAGCTATATTCAGGTCTCTTCAGAAGTTCATAGGCGGAGAGTGAATTCTCCAAAGTAGGCTTTCCGAGGCTTTCAAGCCTTTGGTTAAATTCTTTAGGTCTCAATATAATGCCTTTTAATCTTTCAATGACGCCAAGCCAGGTCTCCCTTTGCCTTAAAAACTGCTGGTATTCAGAATCTTTAATGAGTCCGAAGCGATATCCATACTTCATGAGCCTGTCGCAGGCGTTATCCATTCTAAGAACCAATCTAAATTCTGCGCGGGATGTAAAGAGTCTGTAGGGTTCATCAGTCCCTTTGGTTACAAGATCATCAATTAAAACTCCAATGTACGCTTCGGATCTCGATAGGACAAAATCTTTACTATCTATCTTCAACAAAGCGTTTATGCCGGCAACTATACCCTGCGCAGCTGCCTCTTCATAACCTGAGGTTCCATTTATCTGACCTGCAAAAAAGAGATTTTCTATAAGCTTCGACTCTAAGGTTGGATAAAGTTGATGAGGCAAAACATAATCGTATTCGATAGCATAGCCCCATCTTAGCACTTTCACATTTTCAAGGCCTGGAATGCTCTTCAACATTCTCAATTGATATTCTACAGGAATTGATGTAGAAACACCATTCAAATAATACTCAAAGGTATCCCGTCCATCAGGTTCGAGAATCACTCTGTGGGATTCGCGATCTGCAAATTGCACGACTTTGACTTCAATGGATGGGCAATACCGGGGGCCTATTCCGACAATTTTACCTGTGTATAAAGGTGAGAAGGCTAAAGATTCCATTATTATTTTGTGGGTCTCAGGAGTGGTTCTCGTCACGAAACACGGCAACTGATCAATATTGAGAATCGGATTTCTGAAGGAAAATCCTCGGGGAGGGTTATCTCCTTCCTGGATCTCCATCTTTGAAAGGTCTACACTTCGGATATCAATCCTTGGAGAGGTCCCTGTTTTAAACCTGCCAAGTTTAAACCCAAGATTTCTTAAACTATTTGAAAGGTCAATGGAGGGGAACTCTCCTGCCCTCCCTGCAGGAAATGAGACAAGTCCTACATGTATCAAACCATTTAAAAAGGTTCCAGTTGTTATAACAACCGAGTGGGCATAATATTCCATGCCCGATTTTGTCCTAACACCTTTTACTTTCCTCCCCTCAACTAAAATCTCGGTGACCTCATCCTGAACAATGGTTATGTTTTTCTCATTTTCCAAAACACGCTTCATTCTCTCTCTATATTTTTTTCGGTCGTTCTGACTTCTCAATGACCAAACCGCAGGGCCTTTCGAAGTGTTAAGAAGTTTAACCTGAATCGCTGTTTCATCCGCAGCGACACCGATTTCCCCACCAAGGGCATCCACCTCTTTTACAAGGTGTGACTTTGCGAGGCCTCCTATGGCTGGATTGCAGGACATCTGACCAATCTGATCAATATTTATCGTAACAACTAAGACTTTACCACCCATTCTTGCTGCGGCAAGGGCAGCTTCGATACCCGCATGTCCCGCCCCAACAACTATTACATCATATTTTTCTTTGAGAATTTCCATCAAATTAATGATAATTTGCAAAGTTTGAAAAACCAAACCGCATACGTTAAATTTAAGTACATGGACAGCTCTGGAATCTATAAAATTTTGTACGAAATTGGCATATCGCTTTCTTCCCAACCAGATATCAACAAATTATTAGAGAGGATACTTGATGAGGCTATTGAGCTTGCGAAATGTGATGGAGGAACGATTTACACCTTAAAAGACAATCACCTCATATTCAAGGTCTCGAAAAACAAAGTTTTAAAGCAGCAATTTTTAGCTGACGACATTACTGACCTTTTTTCGGTTAAAAAAATTCCCCTTTCTAAAAGCAGCCTATCAGGATATTCCGCACTAACAAAGGAAATTTTGCATTTTCCAGATAGAAAAAGTGCCCATGAAAGGGGATTCGCCTTTGACCTTGTAGCACTCTCAGGAGTTGATTATGCCGTAGAATCCTCATTAACAATGCCCCTCGTTTCCTCCACAGGTGAGGTTGTCGGGGTTTTACAACTCATAAATGCACGAGAAGGTGATAAGATTGTACCTTTTAAGGAAGAGACGATAGAATTGATGAAATTTTTCGCTTCCCAAGCAGCTGCCGCCCTTCAGAATGCAAGACTTATGGAGGAACTCAAAGAGGTACAATTGGAATCAATATATATGCTTTCGACCGCTGCGGAATTCAAAGATAAGGTCACCGGTGATCATATTAAAAGGATTTCGAAGGTGTCCTTTTTGATTGCAAGAACTTTGCAAACCAGCCGGGAATTCTCCGAGTTGATCTTATACGCAAGTCCGATGCACGATATAGGAAAAGTTGCGATCCCCGATTACATTTTAAATAAACCCGACAGGCTTAACCCTCAAGAATGGGAATTAATGAAAAAACATGTCATCTTTGGAGCACAAATTATTGGAGAATCTAAATATCCGCTTTTCAAAATGGCGAAAAATATTGCCCTTTTCCATCATGAACGCTTTGACGGAACTGGATACCCTTACGGTCTTTCGGGTGATAAAATTCCGTTAGAAGCAAGAATTGTTCAGGTCGCAGATGTCTTTGATGCCCTCGTCTCCGAGAGACCCTACAAGTCCGCCTGGACCTTTGATGATGCTGCAGAATACATAAAAGACATGAAAGGTCAACAATTTGACCCGGATGTCGCAAAGGCGTTTTTAGACAAGTTGGAGTTAATTTACAAGCTCTACCAGAAGCCAGAGCAACATGAATGAAGACAAATTGCTTAAGATCCTTTCAAAATACTGGGGTAACGAAAGCAATCTAATCGTTCCCAACGGAGATGACACTCTTGCAATTCTTGGGTACGATGATAGAGCATATTTGGTAACGGTAGACACCAGTCTTGAAAACGTTCACTTCACCGAAGAAATTCTTACCTTCGAAGAAATAGGTTACAGGGCTGTGGCGGGTGCACTATCTGACATCGCTGCAATGGGTGGAGAACCGGTTACCATACTTATAGATTTAGAAATACCTGCCCCCCAAACGGAAAAGATTGAATCAATATATAGAGGCATAAATGTCTTACAGAGCAAATTTCACTTTTCAATAGGAGGTGGGAACATCGTCCACGGTAATCGCTGGAGAATAACAACCACAGTCATAGGCATTGTAGAAAGAAATTACATTCTAAGAAGAAATGGTTTTAGACCGGGAGACAAGGTTTACATCACTGGAGATATAGGAAGGGTCTTTTACTTCTTCGAAGAGCTCAAAAATCCCGATCGAAACTCAGAAATTTTTAGCAAATTACGTGAGAAAGTGGCATACCCTACCCCTCGAATTAAAGAAATAAGAAAAATTAAAAACGAATACCTTTTGGGTGGCGCCATTGATATTTCAGATGGATTGGGTATTGATCTCAAACGCGTGGCTGAAGCATCAGGGGTTGATATTATAATTGAACTGGATAAGATACCCTATGTTGAGGAGTTGAACTATTACAAAAACCGCAAAGACTTTTATTTGAATCTGGTTTCCAGTGGGGAGGAATACGAAGTTTGCTTTTCCTGCAAAAATGAAATTGAATCTCCAGAAGTAACAAAGATAGGAGAAGTGAAGGAAGGTTCAGGAAAAGTCTACGGAAAGCTAAATGGTCAATTTTTTGAAATTTCAGGGCTCGGATATGATCACATTAAAAAGCTAAGCCAGAATTAATTTATCGACTTTAAACCCATTAGGTGAAGTAATCAGTAAAGCCTTGACCCTTGTGTCTCCGTGGTAAAGGTCCAGGAGATTTTCTGGATCGACAATGGTGTACTTCCTCAGAGCTTCGCGTAGTTCACCAATTTTAATGGAGTTAAAAAGCACCCTTATTTCAACCCCTACATTACCGAGCCTGTTTAACTCCTCTAAAAGGTTACCATCGATTTTATCATAAGAAAGGTCGTAAAAAAGCTCGACATTTTCAAAAGGATGTAATTTAAAATAACTTTCAAGCTGCTCGAAAAGCTCGGGAATATCTCTTTCATACATGCTGAATCCGCTGGCTGGCTTGTGACCTCCATAATCAATAAAAAGGTCACTCAGATAGTTAAGCATATCAAGGGAATTAAATCCATAGGGCGCTCTCACTTCAGCTACAACTATTCCGTCTTCCCTTCTACCCATCACAATCACGGGTACATTAAAAGCATCTTTCAACTGACTCGCTACATAACCAATATACTGGGGTTCTGCATCTTTAAGGTCAATAGCAATATAATCTCTAACAACTTTTATCAAACTCTTTGCCTTATCTAAATATGCTTGAGCCTTTAGTTGCCAATTAGTGGATGCCTCCCAGAGCGGTTTTAAAAGCTCTTCTGCGGAGGCAACATCTTCAGACAACAATAGACGTACACCTGAATTCTCACCATTTAATGACTTGCCCGAGGAAATGATGGGAATAAGCTCTTCCATTGTGGGCCTTTCATTAGAATAGCCATTTTGCCTTCTTATTTCTTCAAAGGCCTTAACGAAATTCATTCGGTACCACTCGAAGGCCTTTTTACCTTCCTCGTAAAGGATCCTATTTTCGCAGAAGAGTGGAACACGATCCGCTAAGGTCCCTATCGCAGCAAAGATGAACAGGTCTGGCATTTCATCTCTTATGCGGCTTAGGTCCCATCCGAATTTTAATGAAAGTAGTTCCCAAGCCACCTTAAAGGCCACTCCACATCCTGCAAGATAAGGGAAGGAATCACCGCCGATTTTGGGATTAATCACCAGTGTATCAGGAAGTGTTTCTTTAATCTCGTGATGGTCTGTAACTATTACATCTATACCCTGTTCCTTGCAATATTCAACGCCCTCAAAACAGGAAGTGCACGAATCAACGGTAATTAAAAGTGTCGGATTATACTTTTCTTTTATGTAATCGATTGCTGATTTTGTTAGACCATATGCTTCGTTCTTTTTAGAAGGAATGTAATGTGAAGGATTAGAGCCGAGGACCCTTAAAGTTTTTACCATAATTGCTGTTGAAGTTATACCATCGGCATCCTCGTGTCCAAAAATCACCATACTCTCGCCTTTTCCTACAGCCTTAAGTATTCTTTCTACAGCAGGTATTAAATTAGGAAGGGTTGAGGGAGGTTGCAGATTTTCAAGGACGGGATTGAAAGTCGCCTCAGCAAGATCCAGATTTCTTACACCTTTCTCCACGAGAACCTTTGCTAACTCAAGTGAAATATTGTAATGCTGTGAAATCTCTTGAATAAGACTCAAGGCCTTTCCTCCATCAAAAAAGCGGGTGACGGGATTCGAACCCGCGACCCTCAGCTTGGGAAGCTGATGCTCTACCACCTGAGCTACACCCGCTTATCATTATCCTTTAAAGCTTAGTTTGATAGATAAGTACCGGTATTTTCGCTAATCTTACTACCTTTGCTGAAACAGAGCCTAAAAAAGCTTTTTCCATCCAGTCTTTTTCTTCCCTTGTAAGTATTATTAAATTATATTTCCCCTTCTCCGCAAAATCAACAATCTCGATTCCCGCGTCGGCACCTTCAATCACGTAATATGAGACATCCTTTGCACCGTACTCTGACAACAATCTCTTTTCCAGGTTCTTTTTAACCTGTTCAAGATCACTAAGCATCCAGGTAATCCCTTGCTCTATATATGGCAAAGGATAAAGCTCGAATACATTGAGGACCGCCATTTCAACATTAAATTCCTTTTTGAATCTAATGGCAAATTCGTTAAAAGCCTTTTTGGAGGCTTCTGAAAAATCTGCTGCGAAAAGTACCTTTTTCAAAGAAAATTTGGCTTTTTCTTCTTTAACAACTAAGCAGTTTGTCTTGACGCCTTTTATAATGTTGTAACAAGTGTTTGCAACATGAGTTTTCTTTGAAGGAATCCCAACTACCACAAGGTCATATCCCTTTGAAGACTCTTCAACGACTGCCTGGGGAGGTTCTCCCTCAATGAAGATATACTTCGCATGGATTCCCCTTTCGTTAAGGGATTCTGTTATCTTCTCAAGTTCCGAGGCCGCCTTTTTCCTGAGTTCCTCTACCTCCGCTTCAAGGGCCTTCACTCTTTCAGGGACATCATGAAAAGCGATCATCTCCCTTATTTTAGCTGGGAAAACGTGTATTAACACTATTTGCTTTTTTCCCTGAGTCAGCTCTACCGCATAGTTTAATGCGGCCTTCGATGCATCACTAAAATCTATGGGTACAAGAATCTTTTTAAACATCTTCCTTTATCCCTTCAATTTCCCTTCTCTTTTCCATGAACTCAAGGAACTTCCACCTTCCTTCAATAAACCTCTTGATCTCTTCAATAGCTTCCGGATGATTTAAGAGATGGGCGAACCTAACCTGGGACTTCAAAAATTCCTCAATTGGAAGAGGATTTCTTGGCCTGTAGTTTATTTTGTAATAACCGTTTTCAACCTCGTAAAGAGGCCAGAAGCCTGTTTCCACGGCAATTTTTGCAACTTCAATACTCTTATTTTCTGGGTAGCCCCAGCCCGGTACACAGGGCGAATAAACGGCGATAAAAGTTGGTCCCTCGATTGAGAGTGCCTTCCGTACCTTTTTCACATAGTCATTCCAGTGACTAACCGACGCCTGTGCGACATAAGGCATACCATGAGCTGCCATTATATCTACAATAGGTTTCTTATGCTGCAGTTTCCCAGGTAACACCTTTCCTACAGGGGAGGTGGTAGTGCTTGCACCGTAAGGTGTTGAACTTGATCTCTGTATTCCTGTATTCATGTAACCTTCATTGTCGTAAAGAATATAGAGGAAATTGTGCCCTCTCTCTACTGCACCCGAGAGAGCCTGCAGTCCGATATCATAGGTACCACCGTCGCCCCCAAAGGCAATAAATTTTACTTTCTTGTCAGATGGAATTTCACCTTTCCTTACAAGGGCCTTGTAGGCAGCTTCTACACCTGAAATTGTAGCCGCTACATTCTCAAAAGCACTGTGAATCCAAGGGACAGGCCAGGCACCAAAGGGGAAAATAGAAGTCGTAACCTCCATACACCCTGTAGCATTAGCAACAACCACAGGGTAATCGGAAGCACTTAAAGTCATCCTTATAATTGCGGGAAATGGGCACCCTGCACAAGCTCTGTGACCTGATGCAAGTCCTTTATTCCTCTTAGCGAGTTCCTTCAAACTGATAGAAAAATTATCAGCCATTTTCTACCTCCTATTCTCTCACACCCACATATTCAACAAAATCTAAAGACTTACCCTCTTTGAGTTCCTTAACCCGATTGATTATATAAAGGGCATCACTTAGAGGAAAATCCCTACCTCCGAGTCCAAACACAAAATTCATTATCCTTGGTCTTGAATTGAGGTCATAAAGAGCCGACCTTACCTCGTTGAAAACAGGCCCACCCATCGTATTTACAGAATCTGCCCTGTCCATAACACCAATTGCCTTAACATTCTTAAAGAGTTCCTGGAGCACTTCGAAGGGGAATGGTCTGAAGACCTTTAGCCTTACCAACCCCACTTTCTCCCCTTTCTCTCTCATTATATCCACAGCTTCTTTCATAGTTCCTGCCGCCGAGCTCATTACCAAAATGGCATACTCCGCATCTTCCATCCTGTAAGCCTCAGCAAAAACAGGAAAATCAAAACAAAAACGCTTGTTATAGTCCGTTATAACTTCTTCAATTACCGCTTTTGCCTTTCTCATAGCCTCTATCTGTTGTCTTTTGTGTTCGAAATAGTAATCGGGAAGGTCAAGAGGACCTACCATTATTGGGTTTTCATAGTCAAGAACATTGTACATGGGCTTACGCTTACCAAGGTACTGTCTTACCACATCGGTATCGAGGGTTTCTACAACTTCCATACCATGACTGATAATGAAACCATCGAGGGTTACCATTACTGGCAAATTCACTGTCTCGGCAATTTTAACAGCCTGAATCAGCGAGTGATAACCTTCATTCGCATTTTCACAGTAAATCTGAATCCACCCAGAATCTCTTGAACCCATGGTATCTGAGTGATCACAGTGAATGTTGATCGGCGCAGAAAGAGCCCTATTCACTTCTGCAAGAACTATAGGTAACCTAAGAGCTGATGCAATATACAACATCTCATGCATTAAAGCTAATCCCTGTGAGGATGTCCCGGTCATAACCCTTGCGCCCGCGGCTGAAGCACCTATACAAGCAGACATAGCAGAATGTTCAGATTCCACGGCAACAAACTCGGTATCTACTTCGCCATCTGCCACATATTTTGAGAAAATTTGCACAATTTCAGTGGCAGGAGTAATGGGATAAGCAGCAACTACATCAGGATTAATCTGCTTCATAGCATAAGCGAAAGCTTCATTCCCAGTTAAAGCTTGTCTTGTTTTCAAAATCTCAGACATTTACAACTCCTCCTTTTCCATATGGATGGCCTTCACCTTTGGCGGACATACCTCTGCACAAACTCCGCACCCCTTGCAGTAGTCATAATTAATTCCCGAAACCTTAGGCTCGCCATTCACTTCTTTCAAGATTATGGCAGAATCTGGACAATACAACCAGCACAGAAAACAATTGGTGCATTTGTTGGGATCCCAGACAGGTTTTTGCGTTCTCCAGCTACCTGTTTTTAACTCCTGGGATGTCGGAACGTTTTTAATAATTCCACCTTCCGGTAATTCTTTCCACCCTTTCTTTTTCATAAACCCTTGACCTCCTGATAGGCCTTACGTATGGCCTTTATATTACCCTCTACCACCTGAGGTTTATACTTTATCTTTAATCTCGATTCAACAGCTTCAATAAATTTTTCAAAATCCATAAGATTTAACACCCGCATCAAAGCGCCAAGCATTGGTGTATTAGGGAGATTTCGTCCGAGAATTTCTTCTGAGATACCTGAGGCATCCACCGTGTAAACCTTGCCTGGAAGGCCATACTTTTCCTTGATAACCTTAGGATCAAAAGAAGAATTTACAATAAAAACAGTATTCTCATCAGTTCCCTCTTTAACTTGGTCAGTAGCGAGTAATGTGGGATCCAGCACGCAAACCGCCTGGGGATTTTGAACGCCATAGTGAATTCTAATAGGCTTAGTATCAATGCGATTATAAGCAGTTACTGGTGCTCCTCTTCTTTCTGGACCATATTCGGGGAACGCCTGAACATACATACCTGCATGCATCATGGCTTCCCCAAAAAGCAAAGCTGCCGTCTTGGCTCCTAATCCTCCTCTTCCATGCCACCTAATTTCAACCATTTCTACTCCTTTGTTACTTGCAATGATTATAAACCCAAATGCGCGAAAAAAATAAACTTATAAAGTGTTACTTTTTAACGCAGATAGGTATACACCTCAATCAATTGAATACACAACGTTTTGGGATTAAACTATTTTTAAATCAAGGAGGGCTCGATGGTTGAAATACGGACCCATGGAAGGGGTGGACAGGGCGCAGTTATAGCTTCAAAAATCATCGCTGATGCAGCTTTCAGGGTTGGTAAGTACGCTCAATCCTTTCCCCAATTCGGGGTGGAAAGAAGAGGAGCCCCTGTAGTAGCTTTCACAAGGATAGCCGAAAAAGAAGATGAGCTACCGGTTCGGTCAAATATTTATGAACCAGATCACATAATTGTTCTTGACCCTACTCTTCTTACAATTCCAGATACTTTTGCAGGCCTTAAAGAAGGCGGTTGGATTATAGTTAATACTCCCGAAGACCCAGAAAAACTTGGCATCCCTGACAAATTTAGAGTTGCGACCGTAGACGCCACAGCAATAGCCCTAAAATATGGACTCGGTTCTAAGGCCCAACCTATAGTGAATACCGCAATACTCGGTGCATTTTCGAGGGTTCTGGAATTTCTGATCCCACTCCAAGCCATATTAGAATCGATACCCGAGGAAGTACCTATAAAGCCTGAAGCTAATCAAAAGGCATGCGAAGAAGCATACAATTTGACTAAGATTAGAAAATAAGGAGGCTTCATGGACGTTAAACCCATTAAAGTTAACTCCATAAACGATCTTCCAGAAGCCCCGGTTTCCCAAGGTATTACCCTTGTCCGAAAAACGGGGAGCTGGAAGAACGTAAGACCTGTCGTGGGTGAACGCAGTGCACCCTGCGAAAACGCATGCCCCTTAAAAATAAGAATCCCCAAGTTTATAGATTATCTTACAAAAAAAGAGCCGGAAAAGGCAGCGTTAGAGATTTTAAAGTGGAATCCATTCCCAAGCATAACGGGAAGACTTTGCCCAGCAAAATGTGAAACTGGTTGCAACAGGAACAAATACGACGAAAAAATATCTATAAGAGAACTCGAGAGATTCCTTGGAGACCTCGTATTAGAAAAGAAAAAAATCGAAGTGAAAAGCCAGAAAAAAACGAAAGTAGCGATTCTTGGAACATCAACCTCTTTAATGGGCACTGCATACAGGCTCCGCGAAAATGGCTTTGAAGTGACAATTTTTGCTAAAGGACAAAGCCTATTTAGTGACGTAAAAGAGAGCATCCCAGGGGAAATTCTCCAAAAAGAAGAGCAAGCATTTATTAACGCAAAGATTGAACTAATAGCCGATAAGGCGCCATCCATTTCAGAGCTAAAAGCCTCATTCAATTACATTGTAACTTATGCAGAAGATGCCCCAGAGGTAAACGTCGTTGATCCAAAGGTAGGGAAAACCGACGACGAAAAGGTTTTCATAGTTGCAGAAGATCAAGACATCTCAAGAAGCATAAAGAACGGGCTGACGGTTGCGAATTTTATAACCTCTTTGGACGAAGGGAAAGAGTTTCAGGAAGAAAAACTCCCTCGGGTCGTCTCTTTTAAAGAAATCATTACCGACTATTTCAACCACGAAGCAGCGGTCAAAGAAATAAAAACCATTGAAGACGCGATAAAAGAAGGTCTGAGGTGCTTTTCCTGTGGAACCTGCAACTCCTGTGGAAATTGTTACGTATTTTGCCCTGACAACGCTGTTAAGTGGATCGACAACTTTCCGTTTTTTGACTACGACTACTGCAAAGGTTGCGGCGTTTGTGTAAACGAATGCCCGAGGGGCGTTCTTGAACTTATTCCAGAAAAATAAGGGAGGACCTTTATGTCCATTAAAAAAGTGTTAACAGGAAACCACGCCATCTCATATGGAGCGATGGTTTCAAGGGTCCAGGTAATCTCTGCGTATCCCATCACACCTCAGACACAGGTAGTGGAACTCTTATCAGAAATGGTGGCGGATGGAATTTTAGATGCCATTTTTGTGAATGTCGAATCAGAACACTCCGCCATGTCTGCCTGCGTCTCAGCCTCAGCTGCCGGAGCAAGGGCATTCACAGCCACTTCAGCTCAAGGCCTTGCACTAATGCACGAAATGCTCCATTGGGCAGCGGGAGCAAGGCTGCCTATAGTACTCGCAGAGATAAACAGGGCAATGGCTCCACCGTGGTCCATCTGGACAGATCAAAACGATTCACTTTCGCAAAGAGATACAGGCTGGATGCAAATTTATGTGGAATCCAACCAGGAAGCCTTTGACAGCGTAATCCTTGCATACAAAGTTGCAGAACAGGTCTATCTCCCCTGCATGGTGGTCCTTGACGCCTTTGTCCTTTCCCACACGTCAGAGCCCGTTGAAATTTATGACCAGGAGAAGGTGGATGAGTTCCTACCGCCCTACAAACCAATGGTAGCAATAGAACCTGGAAAGGCTTTTGGGTATGGTGCCCTTGCTGCCCCGGATACCTACATGGAATTCCGGTATAAAATGCAGAAGGCAATGGAAAAAGCCGTAACACTCTTCGAAAAAGAAGGAAAACTCTTCGGAGAGATGTTTGGTAGGACTTACGGACTTGTCGAAGAGTACATGATGGACGATGCAGACTACGTCATCGTAACCGTTGGGGCTACGACATCGACAGCAAGAGTAGCCATTCAGGAACTCAGGAAACAGGGAGAGAAAGTTGGCCTTTTAAAACTCAGAGTCATAAGGCCATTCCCATTCGATAAAGTTAGAGAAGTACTTAAAGGCAGGAAGAAAGTCGCAGTTCTTGATAGAAATATTTCCTTTGGCCATCACGGAATTTTCTACCAGGAAATTAAATCTGCACTCTATCGACTCAAAGAAAGGCCTCAAGTTTATGGCTACATTGCGGGATTAGGCGGAAGGGACATTACGGTAAAGGACTTCATCGACATCTACCACGACATGAAAAATCGCGAAGATATGATAGAAATAATCTGGAAGGGGGTAAAACTATGATAATGAAAAACTGGAACATTCCACAGGATGAATTGTTATACAGTGGACATGCCGCATGCCAGGGCTGTGGTGGTGCTCTCGCAATGCGGTTGGCTTTAAAAGCCATCGGAGAAAACGCAGTTGCAACAATTCCTGCATGTTGTTGGACGATTATTTCTGGAGATGTACTTTATCACGCCTTAAAAATACCCGTTTTCCATACAGCCTTTGAAACCGCGGCAATTTCTGCCACAGGGTTAAAAGCCGGTTTGACAATGAGAGGCTTTAAAGACACTACGGTTTTTGCCTGGGCGGGAGATGGTGGAACCTTCGATATTGGGATTCAGGCAATATCTGGTGCTGCAGAGAGAAATGAAGATATAATTTATTTTGTTTACGATAATGAAGCTTACATGAACACAGGAATTCAGAGGTCCAGTGCGACCCCATGGGGTGCCTGGACGACTACAACTCCTGTAAAACATCCGGAAGACAAGCCAAAGAAAAACATTGATGAGATCCTGGCCGCTCACAAAATACCTTACTTAGCAACCGTTAATGTTGCATACCCGGAGGACTTCATAAGAAAGGTGAAAAAAGCCAAAGAGATCAAAGGTTTCAGATTCATTCACATCTTCGCTCCTTGTCCCCCTGGGTGGAAAATGCCATCAGATATAAGCATTCAAGTGGCACGACTCGCGACACAAACCGGCGTTTTTCCATTGTACGAAGTCGAAAATGGGAAAAATTACACAATAAACTACTTACCACCAAAGAAACTCCCTGTTATCGAATATCTAAAGCTTCAGGGTAGATTCAAACACCTCAACGAATCCCAGGTGGAGTACATCCAGCAAATGGTTGACGAAAATCTGGAAACCCTCCTCAAAAAGCATGAATTAACCCACGGCACGCTTGAAAACATTCCGAGGCCAGAATTTTATAAGTGAGGAGGCATTATGGAATTTAAAAATGCATGGAGTAGAAAAAACCTTCAAGAAGTCTTTGCTTTCTGTGAAGATTACAGAAAATTCCTCTCAAAGGCCAAAACCGAAAGGGAAGTAGTAGAGTTCTTTGAAAATCTTGTTAAAAACAGACTTGATATTAAAGCGTACAACATAAAGAATAAGAGCCTCATCCTATACAAAAAAGGTACTGAGAGTATTTCTGAGGGATTTAAAATCGTAGCCGCTCACATTGACGCCCCAAGAATCGATATCAAGCAAAATCCCGTTTACGAAGACACTGATCTCGTGCTTCTTGAAACCCACTATTATGGAGGCATCAAAAAGTATCAGTGGGTTACAAAACCTATGGCGATTCACGGGGTTATAGTGAAGGCGGATGGAACGGTTATGAAGGTAAACATAGGTGATGAACCCGGAGATCCAGTCTTCACTTTTACGGATATCTTACCACACCTTGCCAGGAATGTCCAGGCAAACAAGAACATATCCGAAGCCATTCATGGTGAGAAATTGGACTTACTTTTTGGGCATATTCCCCTCGAGACGGAGGACGAAAAGGTTAAAGAAAAGGTCAAACAGAATGTTTTGCAGATACTAAAAGAAAAATACAACATAGAAGAGAAGGATTTTGTCGCTGCCGAACTCGAAATAGTTCCACAGGGAGAGGCCCTCGATGTGGGTATCGATCGTTCGATGATCGGTGGATACGGTCAGGATGACAGGGTTTGTGCTTACACTGCTGTGAAAGCCCTATTAGATGCAGAAAACCCAAAGAAACACCTTTTGGTTGTACTTTTTGATAAAGAAGAGATTGGATCTGACGGAAACACAGGGGCTCAGTCACTAATTATTGAAAATATTATTAGCAAAATCCTCAAAGAAAACGGAGTTGAGGACTACTCCCAGATCAGAGAAATCCTCGCAAAAAGTGAAGCCATTTCGGGAGATGTGACAGCAGGTGTTGATCCCAACTGGAAAGAAGTTCATGAACTTAAAAATGCAGCTAAACTTGGCTATGGAATTGCTATTTCAAAATATACTGGCTCAGGCGGTAAGTATTCTACAAACGATGCAAATGCCGAATTTGTGGCAAAGATAATAGGTATTTTTGACTCAGATAACGTCGCATGGCAAGTGGCTGAACTTGGTAAAGTAGATGAAGGAGGTGGAGGTACCGTTGCAAAATATCTCGCAAAATATGGGATGGAAGTAATAGATGCAGGTACTCCTCTCCTCTCGATGCATTCACCCTTTGAAATTGCCTCAAAAGTTGATGTTTACATGACTTATAAAGGGTATAAGGCATTTTTGAACTCAAAATGAAGGAGGTTATATGAACCCCTGGAAAAGGTTATTTGGTCTCCTACTTACCGCTTTAATCGCGGTGCTATTATATAAATTGCCTGTCATGACATCCATGACCCTTCCACAAAAAATAACTGCTATCATTTTCATCGTCGCTGCAATCCTGTGGATTTTTGAGATCATACCACTCTATGTCACCTCCTTTGTGATTCTTGTTCTCGAAGTACTGTGGTTAATGCCGAAAATAGAAGGGGCTAAAGCGACTACATTCCTATCTCCCTTCTTCAGCACTACAATTCTCCTTTTCCTGGGCGGTTTTGTCCTTGCCAAAGGTCTTGAAGCCTACAAAATAGACGAACTTGTTGCAGAAAAAATACTGGAAAACACAGGTGGAAAACCCGGAATTACCCTTTTTGCATTTCTCGCAGTTTCCGCCTTCCTATCAATGTGGATGTCAAATACAGCAGTCACAGCGCTCATGCTGGCAGTAACTCTCCCTGTCGTAAGAAAACTCACAGATAAAAATTATGCAAAGGCCCTCTTAATAGCTATTGCCTTCGGCTCGAACATTGGTGGAATGGGAACGCCAATTGGAACTCCACCTAATGCAATAGCCCTTGACTATATCAAAAAGGCTGGTAGCAATGTTAACTTTGCTAAATGGGTTTTCTTTGCGTTTCCCTATGTGGTAATCTTAACGGTATTGGCATGGCTTGTGTTATACTTCCTCTTCCCGCACAAGGTTGACAAAGTTGAAATGCATGTTTCCCCCGATGCATCAAAGAGAAATGATCCACGGGTAAAAGTTATAATAATCGTATCGATCATTACAGCCTCATTATGGCTTACTGAGTCTATTCACAAAGTAGATGCGGCATACGTAGCCCTCGTGCCGGTTTTAATTTACTTCTCCTTTGGCATACTAAAAAGAGAAGATTTCAACAGCCTTAGCTGGGATGTACTCATTTTAATGGGTGGTGGACTCTCCCTGGGTGAAGCCTTCAAGGCAAGCGGACTTGGTACTTATATAGTAAACTCTCTTGGAATAAGCAACCTCTCTTTCGCTGCCCAACTTGCCCTTCTTGCCGGTGTGACCGCCATAATCACCAACTTCATGTCCAATACCAGTACAGCAGCACTAATAATACCTCTTGCCATGGGATTAAACTTAGATCCCGTACACCAGGCTATTTTAGTGATCGCTATTGGGCTTTCTGCATCCGCATCTATGTTACTTCCCATTAGCACTCCACCGAACGCCATTGTCTACAGCTCGGGAGAACTTAAAGTTGTGGATATGTTCAAAGCCGGCCTTGTGATTTTGATCTTGCAGTATGCACTTCTAATCACCTTCGAGAGATTCATAATTCAGTTGATAATAAAATAGTTCGGGAAAAACGGGAGGGGGTGGTTTTTCCCTATTTTGAAAAACAAGGAAAAACCATTAATATATAGAACTGTATGAAGCTTGTAAAAGGGCAAGAAGTAAAGGATTTTCTGCAAAGCAAAGTTGTAGGTAGGTCAATACTGGAACTTGCCGGTGAAGACCAAAATTACTTTGTCGCTTTGGTGGATGGAATCCCAAAAGACCTTACTTACCGTCTCACCGGAAATGAAAAAGAAGTTGTTCTTTTAGATTTTAATTCGGAAATCGGAAGAGAGACTTACTGGCATACCACTTCTCATATCATGGCTCAAGCAGTTAAAGAACTTTTCCCACAATTCAAAGTAACGATAGGTCCGGCAATTGAAAACGGTTTCTATTACGATTTCGACACCAACGGTTACAACTTTACCGAGGAAGATTTAAGAAACATAGAAAATAAAATGAGGGAAATAATCAAGCGAAGTCTCCCAATTGAGCGCATCGAATTGCCAAAGGGAGAGGCTATCGAGTATTTCAAAAAAATAGGTGAAGACTACAAAATCGAAATTCTCAATGAAATTCCAGATGAAATTGTATCAATCTACAAGCAGGGAGACTTTGCAGACCTTTGCCGTGGTCCCCATTTACCCAATACCTCTTATGTAAAGGCAATAAAACTTTTAAGCTCATCGGGAAGCTACTGGAGAGGCGACGAAAACAATGCAAGATTGCAAAGAATTTACGGAATCTCCTTCCCAACGGAAGAGCAGCTACAGGAGTACTTGAATAAACTTGAGGAAGCAAAAAAGAGAGATCATAGAGTCCTTGGAAAAGAGCTTGATCTTTTTTCAGTGCATGAAGAAATTGGCCCAGGACTTATCCTCTGGCACCCCAAGGGAGCAGCCATTAGAAGAGTCATCGAGGAATTCTGGATAAAAGAACATTTGAAACGCGATTACCAGTTAGTATATACCCCTCACGTAGGAAGATCAAAATTGTGGGAAATTTCTGGCCACTTAAACTATTACAAAGAAAACATGTACCCTCAAATGGAGCTGGACAATCAGCAATATTATATAAAACCGATGAATTGCCCATTCCACATAATGATTTACAAGACTAAGGTTAGAAGCTACAGAGATTTGCCAATCAGATACTGTGAACTTGGTACGGTTTACAGGTATGAAAGATCTGGGGTTTTACACGGGCTCCTGAGGGTAAGGGGATTTACCCAGGATGATGCCCACATTTTTGCGCGGCCCGATCAAATATTAGACGAAATTAAGGAGGTAGTAAAATTTGCCTATTATATTTTGAACAGATTTGGATTTAAAGAATACGAAGTCTTTGTATCAACGAGGCCGAAGGACAGCGTAGGAAGCCCTGAAATGTGGGAGGAAGCAACTAAAGCCCTGATGAATGCCCTCAACGAGCTCAATATTCCTTACAAAATCGACGAAGGGGCAGGCGCCTTTTACGGACCAAAAATCGACATTACAATAAAAGATGCCCTTGGCCGTTCCTGGCAATGCACTACAATACAATTTGACTTCAATTTACCAGAGAGATTTGACGTAACGTATAGAGATAAAGACGGTATTGACAAAAGACCATATCTAATACACAGAGCCCTCTTAGGGTCTTTTGAAAGATTTTTTGCAACCCTCATTGAATATTATGGTGGAAACTTCCCGCTTTGGTTAGCACCTATTCAAGTTGCTGTGCTGCCAATCTCTGAGGAAAACGTAGAATATGCAGACAAGATTTATAAAGCTCTGAAGGATAACGAAATAAGAGTTACTATCAACCGGTCAGACGAGAAGCTAAACGCAAAAATCAGAGATGCTGAAGTTGAAAAAATCCCCTATATGGTTATTGTTGGAAAGAAAGAAATGGAACAGAACTTGGTTTCTGTGAGAAAACATGGTGTTGGTGACCTGGGGAAAATGACACTGGAACAATTTTTAAACTTGATAAAGGAAGAGATAAAAGGAGGTTACACCCATTAGCAGAGATACACAACCCCCATTAGCGCCAAACTTTAAAAAGAGAAACAAGGAAGAGCCTTACAGGGTAAATGAGAAAATCAAGGCCTACGAAGTGAGAGTCATTGGACCTGACGGTTCCCACCTCGGTATCATGAAGACAAAAGATGCTCTGAAATTAGCTTATGAATATGGACTTGACCTTGTGGAAGTCTCGCCCAACGCAAATCCCCCTGTATGCAAGATACTCGACTACGGAAGATTAAAATACGAAGAGCAGAAAAAGCAAAAAGAGGCAAAAAAGAAGCAGCAGGGCGAAGTAAGAGAAATTACGATGAGCCCAAGAATCTCCGATCACGACTTAGAAGTTAAACTAAAAAAAGTCAGGGAGTTTTTAGAAGAAGGAAACAAAGTTCGTATAATAATTATGTTCAAAGGAAGGGAATTGGCCCATCCAGAGTGGGGAAATGAAATATACGAAAAAATCGTACAGCAATTAGAAGGTGAAGCCGTTGTAGAAGTACCCCCAAAAATGGAAGGGAAAAACTTAACCTTCCTTCTAAAAGCTGTATCAAAGAAAACAAAGGAGGATGACCATGCCTAAGGTTAAAAGTAAACGTTCTGCTCAAAAGAGATTCAAAGTGACCGCTACAGGAAAGGTCAAGAGATTCAAGGCATTCAAAAGCCACCTTCTTATTGGCAAAAACGCAAAGAGAAGAAGAAATCTCAGAAAGCCAACCTTAGTGGATAAAACGGAGCTTAAAAAAGTAAGAAGGTTGATGCCCAATAGTTTCTAAGGTTTATGGATTTTTCCGAGCTAAAAGAGATTTTAAAAGACAAGAGAATAACTGTAATTTGTGGCGGTTGGTCTGGTGAAAGGGAGGTATCTCTTAGATCTGGTAGAAAAGTTTACGAGAGCTTACTGAGACAAGGTTTTAACGCAACTCTTTTTGATCTAACCAGGGAGAATATTTCTGAAATTAAACCTGGCTTCACTGATGTCGCCTTCGTAATACTTCATGGAAAGCCAGGCGAAGATGGGACTATTCAAGGAATGCTTGAAATAATGGGAATTCCTTATACCGGTTCAGGGGTCCTCGCATCAGCCATTGGAATGGATAAGATAATGACAAAGAAAATCATGCACTATGCGAACATAAACACTCCACCCTATTATTTCATACCATCACACAAAAAGAACTTAAGAGAAGAAGCAGAAATCGCCTTAAAAACTCTGGGGATACCCGCCGTTGTAAAACCGAGATATGAAGGATCCAGCCTCGGAGTCAGAATAGTTCATAATGAGCCAGAGTTCTTTGAAGCAGTTTACGAAACCCGCGAGAAGTTTGGCGATTTTTACATTGAAAAATACATAAAAGGCAAAACCATAACCTGTGGGGTATTGGGGACAGGCGAGGAAAGCTTTCCATTGCCAATTCTTGAATTAGAAGTTATTGGAAGGGAATTTTACGACTACACCGCAAAATATACTAAGGGTCTAACAAATTTTATAATACCTGCACGCCTTTCTGAAGAGACTACAAGAGCCTTCCAGGAAGCTTCCGTAAAACTTCATAGAGAGATAGGATGCCGGGGGTTTTCCAGAGTAGATGGGATAGTGGACGAAAGCGATAACTACTATGTTTTAGAAATCAATACACTTCCCGGTATGACAGATCTTTCTGACTTGCCAAAGGAAGCTGAGCACATAGGGATCTCTTACGACGAGGTAGTACTGTACATTCTCAGATCGGCCTTTGAGTAGTGAAAAAGTAAAAGTTAAACCACTGATCGGGGTATTTTCTTACACTTTCCGCAAATAATTCAAAGATTTGCTTCTCAATATTTTCTCTCTCAAGAGGCACAATATCAAACTTAACCTTTCTCATCTCTTCGTCCCAATGGCAAGTTAAAAAGTAGACATCACTCTCCAAAATTTTTGGAAGTTTAAAAATCCCCTCGGCAAAAATAACATCCTGTCCCTGGAATTTTCTAACCACATATTTCCCGGAGGTAACCCGATCAACGAGGACCACAAGGGCATACTCCTTTTCCCTCCTCAATCTTTGAAGGGCCTTAATAGTCCCGGTACCCACAAGAAAAACTTTAATACCTTTGCGAAACCTTAACCACATCCACAAATAAAACTTAGGAAGATTTTCCATGAGCGCGTAGAATTCAAACCCATACAGGTTTATGTATTTAGAGGCTATATCCCAGGGGCCCATATGAATAGAGAAAACTATGGACTTTTTGTCTTTGAAAACCTCAAGGTCTTTAAGTTCCACATAGTTTTCCCACTTTTTTCTATTGAGCTTCATAACCCTCACGTAACTGAGGAACATCTTACGAAAAGTATCCCTCATAATCAGTTTCCTTTCCCTTAATGGTTTGTCAGGAAAGAAGATTTCGAGATTCCTCATAACTGCCTTTGTGCGCCAATCAAAAATTCGGAAGGCATCAGCGAGAATTACAGCGATAAATTCGGCCACCTTTTGTGGCACAAAAAAAGCAACAAACTGAGCAATCAACGTTACCAACATCTAAACAATCTCCCTGTAAACTTTCTCTATTTGCTTTGCAACTTCAAGCCAATGATATGGTTTCACAAATTCTAAAGCATTTTTGATAATCTTCAATCTTAAATTTTCATTAGAAATAAGCTCTTTAATTTTGTCCGCCAAATCAAAGGCATCTCCCTTTTCGAAAAGAAGGCCATTTTCACCATCGATAACAACATTTTTATAACCCTCTATGTTAGAAGCAATTACAGGGGTGCCGCAGGCCATCGCCTCAAGTAAGATCAAACCGAAACTTTCACCACCCGTCGCAGGAGCTACAAAGATGTCAATTTTCCTATAAAAATCTGGAAGTTCACTCTTTGGAATCTTTCCAAGAAAAGTGGCAGGAATATTATGTTTCTCACAAAATCCTTTGTAATATTCAGTTAGGGGTCCCGAACTTCCTATTACTAAGTGCACGTCCTCTCTGAGCTTCCTATCCTTTGCAAAGGCCTCAAGGAGGATATGCAAACCTTTTCGTGGCTCGTGCCTGCTTAAAAAACCCACATTAATCTTCCCGTATACAAAACGACCTTTCTCCTCAGGATAAAAAAGCTCCAAATCAACCCCGTTCGGTATTATAACCCAGTCACCATGATAAGGAGGGATGACGGCCTCTTTAGCGGTTTTTGATACAAAAATGAACTTTCTTAATTTTCTTGCATCTTTTTCAAAAAATATCCTTGCAACCTTATTCCAGTTGAAACCAACAAAGGCGGTGTGAAAGGTTGCCACCGAAGGATAAGGTGAATAGTGAAGGGCGAGTCCAGGAAGATTAGGTGCAAGGGGACCGTGAAGATGTACCACATCGAATCTATTCGCCTTGTAAAATTCTTTCAAAAAAGAGGGTAGCCCAGGATCAAAAGTTAAGGTGAGCTGGGTATTATTAAAAATCTTCAAAGCAGGAGTAAGTACTACCCTACCCCTCCTTATAACGTTGGTATCGACCTCCTCCCTAAGTTCAGGAAACCCTGATGTGAGCACAAAAACCTCATGTCCGAGCCTTTCAAGATACTTTTTTAAGTTATATATATGTTCACCAACGCCTCCAGGAAAAGGCAAATAGGCGTCACTTACCTGTAAAATCTTCATTTTTTGAATATAAAGGACCCTAAATAAAACATTGTCGCAGTTACAACCACCGCGGCACCCACTGGTACATCAACCACAAGGGAAAGAATAAACCCAACAAATGCACTCGCTATTCCGACCAAAACTGATATCCAAATCATTTGACTAAAATGCCTTGAGACCCTTTGTGACAAAGAAGGTGGGATAATCATAAGACCATAAACCACAAGGGCACCGACGGATTTCATACTGAAAACCACAGCGAGGGCTGTAAACAGGAAGAAGTAAAGCCTGAACCTGCTGACATCTATACCAGAGGCTAAGGAAAGCTCAGTTGAAAAAACAATTAGAAACAAAACTCTATGATAGTAAATAACAAAAACAAGGTAAAAAAGGAAGGCGACAAGAAGAAGTGTTATATCGATTTTATTTGCCATTAAAGGGCTACCGAAGAGGTAAGAGATGGCATCAGAAGTGTATGTCTTAGTGAGGCCAAAAAACAAAATTGCTAAGGCCATAAAGAAAGAAAACAGAATACTCAGGGTCTGTTCGTATTTGCCTTCTTTCTTTTCGCTCAAATACCACATGGCATAGGCAGAAAGCACAGTTACAACAAGGGCTCCCAAAAGCGGATCAAAACGAAAAAGGTACCCTAAGGCTACTCCTGCAAAAGCAATGTGGGCAAAACCAGCCGCAAGAAAAGAAGTACCAGAGAGAAGAGAAAAAGAGCCAGCTAATGGTAGAAAGGCACCTGCAATCAAAATCGCTATGAGTGCCCTTTGTATGACCGAAAGTTTAAGTATTTCGATCATGATGAAAATCCCTTACGTTGATAAACTTAAATCCTTCTTTTGTTACAACATCAACCTTGGTTTTGTATACTTCAGAGAGAACATCAGGTTGTATAACCTCTTCGAAAGAACCGAAGAAGTACCTCCCATACCCCATCAAAATAAATTTAGTGGCCACTTCAAGATATGGATTTATGTCGTGGGTAATAAGGATTACGGGAATCTGAAAGGTTCTGTGAGTATTTATAATCACCTCATTTACCTGAATCTCGCTGGCCATATCTATACCAGAAGTGGGTTCATCCAGAAGTAAAGTTTTTGGAGGTCCCATCAGAGCCCTTGCAATTAGTCCTCTTTTCTGCTGACCTCCTGAGAGATGGGCAAAGGGTTTATCTTTAAAATCAATTAGTCCAACGGTTTTAAGGTTTTCAACAGCCTCTTCCTTAAAATGGGATGGAATCTTCTGCAAAGGCTTTAAAAGAGGATAGCAACCTGAAATTACCACATCGTAAAGGGTGGCGGGAAAATCTTTATCTATGTTATAAACCTGAGGGACGTATCCAATCATCTTTTTGTGAGGACACACACCGGTAACCGGGCAGCCAAAAATGTAAGTTTCACCCTTAAGCGGCTTCAAAATTCCAAGAATCGTCTTCGCAAGTGTAGTTTTACCTGCTCCGTTTGGACCAAAAATGATAAGGAAGTCGTTTTTTTCGACGGTAAAAGTAACATCCTCAGCAATAACATTACCAGGATAACCAATTGCAACTTTGTAAAAGACTATTTCCGGCATTCTAAACCTTTTTTAATTAAAACAGCTTGCTCTCTTAACCCATCGAGAAAGTCACCACCAAACAATGGGTTAAGGAGAACGTAACAGGTCCTCGACTCCTTAGAGAGGTTTTCACAGATTTGAGAAGGCATATTTTTTTCCGCAATAATAAGGCGGATATTTTCAGTCTTAATCCTTTGGACCCACTTTGCAAAATCACCGGCTGAGACCTCTTTCTCTCCATGATGAACGAGGGCACCCGCCACTTTCAAGCCAAGGGGCTCGACAAAATTATTCCAGGAGGGGTGATACAATAAGACCTTGGTTCCGGAGTAATTTCTAAACAGATCTCTTAGTTCCGCTTTCAAAGAATCGAAATTTACAAGAAATTGATTGAGATTTTTTCTAAAAAGAAGAGAATCCTGAGGAAAAGTCTTTTCAAGTCTCTCCTCAATAATTCTCGCACATTCCGGGATGAGGGTTAAATCTAACCATATATGGGGGTTAGAGACTTTTATATTTCGACTTTCAAGCTCATCGTAAATTCTCAAACAGTTTTTGTGTTTCTCACAAATCCTTTTCCCCCATCCCTCTAAATGGCCTCCAACCTCAATATGAAGGTCTGAAGTAATAGCGGTTTTTAGATCCGAAGGCCTAATCTCGTAAGTATGAGGATTTTGAGTTTGATTCAATATAGAGACCACTTTGTACTGTTCACCTGCCAAATAACTAACCATCGAGGCAAGAGGTGGAATTGAAACCGAGATAGTTCTTGTAGAAACTAACAGGAAAAGTAGTAACATTATCACCCTCCTGCGTCATTTTAATTTTAAAACCTACAAGACGTTTTTGCACTTTGATTTAAGCAGTTAGAAGACAAACAGAACCAAATCTGCCTTTCTTTCGATGCAAAGCCCTAAAGCTCGTAAATTACCCTTTTTCTATTGTACTAACGAAATAACGGCCAAAAACAGAATCCAAATAAAGAAATTTTTCAGCCCCCTTGAAGCAAAAAGCTCAAAGCTCCAAAGCAAATAAACAATTTTATCGAAAATTTGAGCAATATTCAGCCCTTGACATTTCGGCAAATCCATTGTATGCTCAAATTAGAGAGTGAGGGGTGTAAAATGAAATGTAAATTTGCTATTGTACTTATCACTTCTATAATTTCGATATTACATGCAAAAGGTTACCCCATCGCATGGGGGTACATTTACCGCTACATTGATGGGCAGTTGGTTCCGATCTCCGGCGCAAAGCTCTTGATTTTAGAAGGTAGTCCACCGTATTTTCCTCCCCCTTCAACAAATCAACCCTTTGATTTTGAAAGTAATGTATCGCTTTTTACGGCAGATAGTAACAGCAACGCAAGCAAAAATTGTGCCATTAATTTCTATCCCTTATGCAATTGGTCTGATTCAGGGTTTAGTGTTTTTGACGTTAAGTTCTTTTCAATCAATAACAGAAATTTCATAGCTCTAACTGGACAATATACCACTCCGCTCCAGTTTAGATTTAGAATAATCGAATATTTTCCAGAGAGCCAAAACTTATCACTTAAACTTGACCTAAACCCGCCATGGACAACTCGCATTTTTGCAGACCCTCCCTTTGTTTATGTAGGTATGAGGGAATATGGCATAAAAGTTGTAAACTTCAGTAACCCAGAATCTCCAGAAACCCTCACTATCTCAGGTATAAGAGCCCACGACATCTGCGGAGATGACCAATACCTATATGTTGCTTCAGGTACAGGGCTTGCGGTTATTAACAAATCCGACTTCAATGTCGCCTATACTTGAAGTGACAGTGGGGAGCGCAACTACACCATTGCATACAACCCCGCTACTCAAAAAGTTTACCTCAGTCATAGATACTCAACGGTGAGAATCTTTGATGCTTCAAATCCTCCAAACCTCATAGTCCTCGACTCCATTATCTCCCCCGGGGATTATTTCGATGTCGGAGCATGGAATCACGATACATTATTTGTTATAAGGACTCCCTTGATGGGATTTTCACTATTCAAGGAGGATGGAACCAACTGTGGTTCCTATGAACACGATTACGGAATGGTCTATCCGTACGCAGGCACAGCCAGATCACCTTATCTTTACGTATGCTGGGAGGTCGAGGGAATCCATAAATACCTTTATAGAGCAGGCGAATTTCAGCTTATAGGATTTTTCCAGCCAGATACTACCTGGTACGGAGCCGTGGAAAGCTGTGATATCATTGATGATTCTACCATCGTTATAGGTGCTGATAATAAAGGGATTTACATATTGAGAGAGAGGTCGGTAAGGGTTGAAGAATGTGTTTCTTGCAAAAATATTAAAATAAACGCCCTCTACTCCAGCGGCACATCAAAATTGGAGGTACCTCCACAGGTTGGACTTCCAGCAAGCATAGAGATTTTTACCATCGACGGAAAAAGTATTTATTCTACCATCCTGAATCGCTCAGGCTTGCAAACCCTCAAAATTCCGTTGGCCTCAGGGGTGTACCTTTTGGTATTAAAAGGGAAAAACAGATATACTGGAAAATTTGTCTCGGTGAAGTAAATACCCGCAGGTTTTCCTTAACAAATATTCGCATTGAATCACACCTTTCAGTTGATTTTCAATAATCTCACTTGAAGTGACGCAAAAAATCCATGAAAATTTTAAAAAGGAGGCTAAATGGATAAAGTTACAATTGTTGACATTGCCATTGAAAACGAAAAGGGTGCTATTTTTACTTACCTGGAAATTGCGAGAAAAACAAAGGATACCAGTGGTAAAAATATGTTCATAACCCTTGCGAGCGAGGAAGTCGGGCACCTCCTTTCTCTCTTAGAAGTCAAGGATCTATTCAGTAAAGAGGTCTACAAAAAGACCCTTGAAGTTCCCAAATCTGAAATTGAAAAACTACTCCCAGACATTAAGGCAAGAGAAAAGAAAAAACATGGAAAATCTGAGTTAAACGAACTGGATGCCCTTGAAATAGCATTAGAGCAAGAAAAGAAATCGATGGAATTTTATGAAACCCATTACCAATCGGTTGATGACGATTCTTTAAAAGCTTTGCTAAAAAAACTCTATGAGACCGAAAAAGCTCATTATGAGCTCATAATGGCTCAAATCGACTACATAAAAGGAACAGGTTTCTGGTTTGACATTCCAGAATTTAGTATGGAATAAAAATGGGACTCTTGGGTGCTCACGTTTCCATTGCAGGTGGTGTTGAAAATGCCCCAGACAGGGGGCATGAATTAAAATGTGACACAATTCAGATATTTACGAAAAACCAGAGACAATGGATCGCAAAGGAACTCTCCGAAGAATCGATTAAAACTTTTAAAGAAAAAATAAAACTTTACAATCTTCAAAAACCCGTAGTTCACGACTCCTACCTAATAAATTTGGCCTCCGCTAATAAAGAGACCTATGAAAAATCCAGGGAAGCATTCATAGACGAGGCATTCCGGGCTTACCAGCTGGAGATACCCTACCTTGTCTTTCATCCTGGCTCGAACCCCGATATTGAAGAAGGTATCAAAAGAATTTCCGAGGCACTCAACACAACAATCTCCAAGGTAAAAGATGTAATTCTTCTTATTGAAATAACTGCTGGGCAAGGAAATGCAATAGGTAGAAGATTTGAAGAAATTGCAGAAATTATTGAACAGGTTGAAGACAAGTCTCGAATTGGTGTCTGCTTTGACACGGCCCATGCCTTTGAATCGGGCTACGATATAAGAGACGAGGAATCTTATCATAAAACCTTTGAAAACTTTGACCAAATTATCGGGCTCCACCATCTGAAATGCTTTCACCTGAACGACTCTAAGACCCCTTTGGGATCCAACGTAGATCGTCATGAACACATAGGTAAAGGTGAAATTGGGCTAAAAGCCTTCGAACTTTTAGTCAATGATCCGAGGTTCCAAGAACACCCAATGATCCTTGAGACACCTGGAGCTGAAGAATTCTACGAAGAGAATTTAAAAGTGTTAAGGAAGCTTATAAAGTCCAGAAAGAAGCGCTAAAGAAAATACTTTTGCAATCTTCTTAAGGCTTCCAGCTCTTCCCTTTGACCCAATTTAGCCATTTTGATTGCCTTCTCCAAAATTTCGATGGATTTGTCATATACGTCCCTTCTTACCCGATAAGGATATCCATCCTTACCTCCATGTGCAAAACTATAAATCACTGGATCTTCATAACTTGGCCTCGCACCGAAAATCACATCCGAAATCAAGACCAGTGCTCTCATACTCATAGGACCAAGCCCCCTAACCGCCAGAAGGCTTTCAAAATCCTGTGGAATTGTCTCATAGGTTTTTATGAGAACCTTTTTCAAATTTTCCGGTCTCATGTCCTTTAAAGTAATGTAGTGCCTTGACGGCATTTTGTAAGAAATAGCCTTCTGGTAAAGCGAAATCACTTTATCGGGCGCAGTCCCCACTAAGTCAAGGATTACTTTTCGTGCATCTTCCGATTTCCTCGATGTTATGTCAAGGACGCTCCGTTCTCTTTTCTCAGAAATGATTCCGGTATGCGGTTCTAAAGTGAAATCCTGCACCTTTTCTGAAAACCAATGATATCTCCTCGCAGTGCGGGACTCTTCGTTCATGCCTTGCTGAATCACACTCCACTGGCCTTCTTTTGTATAAATGATCACATGATGGTACAGAGAATATCCATCCTGCAACAACACAGAATCGACCTTTGCACTCAACCTACTGGCATAAATGATCCTTTCGGCATCGAAACCAAAGGCACCCCCCGTTTTTTTAACCTCCTCGGGCACTAACAAAGAGTGCTTACCCTTCCCACCTGCTACAAAAATACCCAATTCCCCTTCAAGGCCTTTAAGGCCGGACTTTATAGCGTAAGTTACAGTAGTTGTAACCCCTGAAGAATGCCAGTCAAAACCAAGCAGACACCCAAGGGATTGAAACCAGACCGGGTCTGAAAGTCTTCTTAGAACCTCTTCTCTTCCAAATTCCATCACCATTATGGATATAATGCTCCTCGCAAGCTTAGTCATTCTTTCCATCAGCCAGTGAGGGGCCTTTCCGCCGTGAAGGGGAAGGGTCATATATCCCGTTTTCATATGCTAATAATAGCGTCTTTTTATTGAAATTTCAAGGATTTTGCCGTAAAATTATTAAATGATCAAAGAGATAACTTTGTCATCTTTCAGAAATTTCAAAGCCAAAAAATTCGACTTTGACAGCGGAATAAATTTAATTTTAGGCCCAAACGGAAGTGGAAAAACTAATTTGCTGGAAGCAATTTGCTATTTGTCACAGGCCAAATCCTTCAGGAGAGTTTCTGACAGAGACTTAGTTACCTGGGGAGAAAACTTTTTTAGAATTGAAGCCACTTTCGAGAAAGATGGATTAACGCATAACATTGCAGTATTTTACGACAGTGAGACAGGAATGAAAAAGATTTTCATCAACAATAAAGCGTTGGACCGAGTGGCGACTCTTTTTTCAATACTACCGAGTTTGATCTCATCGGATCGAGACCAGGACATAATTGACGGTCCACCAAGGGAAAGAAGAAGGGTTATAAATAGGCTAATTTCTATAACAAACAGTGAATACATGAGGCTCATCCTTGATTACACAAAGGTTGTCGAAAACAAGAACTACCTTCTAAGAAATCGCAAAGTTGAAGAGTTAAAGCCCTGGAATCAGAAACAGGAACAACTTTCCCGTGAAATTATCCGCTACAGAAAGAATTTCATTGAAAAAATTAAGGACCACTTTTCGGCAACTTCTCAGGAGTTCCTTAGAGGCAAAACCGCAGATATAACATACAACCCTTCTGTAGAAGAGGAGGCTTCTTTTGACAACTTTATTAAAGAAGAATTAGAAAGAGGGTACTCCTTTCATGGCCCGCACAGAGACTTGATCGAATTTTTAATTGATGGGAAACCTGCCAAAATTTTTGCTTCAGAAGGAGAAAAGCGCTTGATAATTCTGGCCTTTTACTTTACTTTTTTAAACATATTCAACCCAAATTCTATAGTAATATTAGATGAGCCCTTTAGCGTCCTGGATAAAAGGGGGGTCGAGCTGGTTTTGTCACGCCTAAGAAATCAATCCTTTATCAGCGCACCATATCTTGACTTAGAGCATCAAAGAATTACGAGAGTCATAAAATTATGAGAAACCTGGACGATTCCATAAGAAAAATCTTGGAGAATCTCGGGATTGAAAGAAGTGTAGACCTTACTGAGAAGGCAAAAAAAATGCGAGAATATTTGGTAAAAACTTACGGGGAGGAAAACATAGGAAAAGTAAAAGTTAAAAAGGGTAAAATTTTCATAGAGATTAAAAGCCCTGTCCTTAGAAATGAACTTTTTATGAGGAGGGCGGAACTCCTTTCCATCATAAATGGAAAAGAACTGCAAAATAACCCAGAAAACATTGTCATCGTAGGGAGGTTGTAAATGGACGAAAAAATCTTTGAGCAAGAGCAAAATAACTACACTGCGAAAGAAATCAAAGTTCTTAAAGGTCTTGAAGGGGTTAGAACACGCCCTGCAATGTACATCGGAGATACGTCTAAACAGGGCCTGCACCACTTAGTTTACGAAATTGTAGATAATGCTACAGATGAAGCACTGGCTGGCTTTTGCACAGAAATAAAAGTAACAATAAGAAAAGATGGGATGATTACAATAAGAGACAACGGTAGAGGAATTCCTGTGGACATCCACCCTGAGGAGAAAATCCCTGCTGTAGAGATAGTTTTTACCTATTTGCATGCTGGAGGAAAATTTGGATCTAAGGCATATCAAATCTCCGGTGGTTTACACGGTGTGGGTGCATCTGTTGTAAACGCCCTTTCAGAATACCTCGAAGTCAAGGTGTTCCGGGACGGGAAAATTTATCACATGGCATTCTCTAAAGGCAAAAAGATTAAGGACCTTGAGGTTATTGGAGAAACCGATGAACATGGTACTGAGGTCACCTTCAAACCCGATATTGAAATCTTCAAGAATATAAACTTTGACTTTGAATTGCTAAGCGAAAGGCTGAAAGAACTTGCCTACCTTGTAAAGGGAATCAAAATATCCATCGAAGATCAGAGAACAGGGAAATACAAGGAGTATCAATTTGAAGGTGGATTAAAAGAATTCCTTACAGAACTTGATGAGGGCCAATATGTGCTGAATGAAAAGCCTTTTTACTTCCATAGGAGATTTGAAAATGAAAAGGTCGAAGTCGAAGTTGCCTTAGAGTATAATAAAGGCTATGAAGAAGTACTTATCTCTTTTGTTAACACGATAAACACCACAGAACACGGGACCCATGTCACTGGGCTGCGCCAGGGGCTTACCCGAGCTCTTAACGACTTTGCAAGAAAAAATAACCTAATAAAGGAGAATCAGGCCTTTCAAGGTGAGGATTTACGAGAGGGACTTACCTGTATTATCCATGTAAAGTTACCTGACCCACAATTTGAAGGACAGACAAAAACAAAACTGGGCAACACTTATATAACCGGCCTTGTTTCTTCTGCAGTCTATGAAGAATTCACAAGATACCTTGAAGAAAACCCGAACGATGCAAAAGTTATTATTGGAAAATGCCTTGAAAACCAGAGGGCAAGAGAAGCAGCGAGAAAAGCGAAGGAAATAGAAAGGCGAAAATCTTCCTGGGATGCGAATGGGCTTGCGGGAAAGCTCTCCGATTGTACCACTAAAGACCGGTCCAAGGCAGAACTATTTATTGTTGAGGGTGAATCAGCAGGTGGGTCAGCCAAACAGGGAAGAAACAGAGAATTTCAAGCCATTTTACCCCTTAGGGGTAAAACTTTAAACATTGAAAAGGCATCCTTCGAAAAGGTCCTTGAAAACGAACAGATTAAGATATTGATTCAGGCTATTGGCGCAGGCATTAAAGACAACTGCGTACCAGAGAACTCACGGTATTCTAAAATCATAATAATGACCGATGCAGACGTTGATGGTTCTCACATCAGAACCCTTCTCCTCACATTCTTCTACAGGTATATGCAGCCCCTTATCGAACACGGGTATATTTACATCGCCCAACCACCTTTATACAAACTAAAGGCCAAGAAAGAAGAAAAATACGCTTACACCGAGGAAGAAAAAGAGGAATTCATAAGAATCCACGGGATTGAAAATGTAACCATACAGAGGTACAAGGGCCTTGGTGAAATGAATCCCGAACAACTGTGGGAAACGACTATGGATCCTGCACGCAGAGTTTTAAAGAAAGTAACCCTTGAAGATGCTGCCCAAGCAAGTATGCTAATTAGCATCCTAATGGGGCCAAAAGTCGAACCTCGTAAGAATTACATAATGGAACACGCAACTCTTGTTACAAATCTTGACATTTAAGTAGCAAGAGCACCAAACATTGGCTTTAATTAATAAGGCGAACTAAAATTGTAAATATGAATCGACTAACTTAAAACTTTATAACCACTGAAAAGTTCGCAGAATCGAAGCGGTTCAATTTATTCCTAAAGTAAGCCTCAACAGCGATGTTCTCATTAATCTCGAGACTTACCCCATAAGTCAAAAAGATCATTGTGTTCTCTCTAACAAAGGATGTTCTCTGCCTTAGTTGAGAAATTGGAGTCCTAACCACCATTACCGTAGAATCGCCTCTAAGGGTCGAATCGATCTTCTCACCCGAGGGGACAATTTTTAATTCCTCAGCAGAAAATTTGTGGGTGAAATTAAAAAGACTACCAAACCACAAAGTCACCCCTTTTAAGTTAAAGGGATTTACTTCAACTGCAGTGGGGATTTGAATTGCATACTCCTTCTCTTCCGTCGTCTTCCAACCAACTTTGTTTTGCATTACAACCCTTTCATAGTCATCCGAATCATGGAACACGGTATCGCCATCTGAATACCCCACATATAAAGAATCCAGTCCAGAATAAGAGAGATTCATATAGCTGTAACGGTAATAACCATTGATTCCAATGGCAAATCTTGCAAAGGGATTTAATTCAAAGACTTCACTATAATAAGCCTTAAAGTAATCCTCAGTTTTGCCCTTTGAACTTGTGAAATTTTCCTCGCTGTAAGTCACGCTATCATATTTTGACATAAAAGTATCAACCACCGTGTTGAAATTTCCGAAGTAGCTCATATTGACCTTTGAGATGTTATCTACTGCCTTGTTATCCCTTATAAAGAAAAGCCCCGCTTCTCTGTAAGTATTGTGACCCTTCGGAAGAAAATAATCAAAATTTAAAGAATAACCCCTACCTGTAAAAGAAGTCTCTTCGTCTAACCTGCCCTGATCGTAGACTACGTGGGTTTCCCGTCTCGTAGTATCCGAGTCAATAGCCCAGGAAAAATATCCATCACTTAAATTCCTTTCCTCCGAGGTCTTATACCCTAAAAGCAAGCTAACAAAGGATGAATCACTGAGAATTATGCCACCGCCAAGCCGAACGAAGTTTAGATTATTTATGATTTTACACGCAAAATCCCCTCGCCCAATTTTTTGCAAAACAAAACGATTGTCAGGATAAGTAGCCTCCGTCATTGAATAGTTGAAGTAGCCAAAATTACTCAAAGTATCACCGGGCTTCTGATATTGGGTATTAAATTGTGACTTTAAGAACGAGGCAGAAACAAACCAGTTTTCATAAACAAACTGAAAGCCAACAAGGGCAGACAAGTTAAAAACGGTGGAATCTCCATTAACCTCAAACTTCACTAACTTGGCTCTGTCATAAGAGCCGTCAAGGTCTGCATCCTCATATTGGAGTGTATCTTTCCTGAAATATCCAGAAGTGCCAAAGGCATTAGCTAATGGAAACTTTTCTTCTCCGATTTTAATAAGACCACCTTCCATAAGCGGCTCGGTCCTTACGTTTCCCCCGAATACAAAGAGCTTGTTTTTATCGGAAAAATTGCTCAAATTTAGTAAAAGATGGGAATTCTTTGGAAGAAGCAGATAAGAGGGATTCTGAATGAGTTCCTGTGGCCCTTTCATCAAAAAACCCGTTGCAAAATAACGCCCAGAGTAAAAGTCTGATATGCAAGAAGCAGGATTGAATTGAGCCATTAGGATAGCCAAAAGAAAAATCATCACAACCTCCTTTACGAAGATTATAAATTCGAGGGTCAAAACTTCAAAAATTCCGGCGAGTACTCTGTGCACGACGCCAATTGGAATATTAAGCTTAACGATTAGAGCACAAAATATTTGAAGACCGAATCCGCACCAATGTTGAAGTGCAATATCACGACTTAAATCCGCTTTTGTATTAAAGAAAATACTTTGAAGAGATTCTACGTATGAACATTTTGCTACTCGACGGAAGCTTATTTTCTTTTCCTATTTTTACTTTTCAAGAGACTATCATTGATTTAACCTTAAGGAACGCCGAACTCTTGACAAAATTTTCAGGTTACTGTAGATTATAATTATTATCTTAGGCTTTATCCTGTGTTTGCGAGCTTTAATTTAAAATAGAGAGAAAGAAGGAGGTTAAAGGATGAGGCCTCTAAGGTACATGGTGTATGTAATAGTAGTGTCATTGCCCCTATGGGCCTATATCCCCACTCAAGAACTGATAAACGGATACAGGGGCTTTGAACCAAACTATGGCCAGGTGCAGGACTTTGAAGGCAAACCTGTGAAAGACATCATATTCTCAACAAAGGCTCCGGGACTCCATTTGTTCTTCAAGAAAGATGGCGTCAGTTATGTGATTTACTCAAAAACGGAGGGAGAATTAAATTCTTTCGAAGGCTTTGATTTGAAAGAGAGGCTCAATAAGGAAGATTGTTCCCCTTTAAATTATGCCCGGGTTGATCTTGAACTGGTGGGTGGTAACATTGACAGGTCAAAGATTGTCTTTGAAGATGAACTACCGGGTTATGTGAACTACTATCTTCCCGGTTGTCCTGAGGGGATAACGAATCTAAAGAGTTACAGGGTTGTAAGAGTCAAGGATGTTTATCCTTGTATAGACTGGGTCTTCAGGTATGATGCCGATGGGAACTTACACCATGAGTTTGTAGTAAAACCTGAGGGTAATCCTGACGAAATAAAAATAAAGGTGAAGTGGGCAGATGTGAAGTTAAGGGATGATGGAAGCGAGATCATTTTATCCACGCCGGTGGGAGATATTCTTGATGGTAGCATTTATGCTTATGAGGGTGATAAGAGGGTGAAGGTGAACTATGTTTTTGATGGTGGGCTTTTGGCCTATGATGTAAGAGGCTGGAGCAGGAATGAAAATCTCGTCATAGACCCACCCTTAGCAAGGCTTTGGGCTACTTATTATGGGGGAAGTGATTATGATTATGCCTATTCTGTAGCGACAGACCAACAGGGTAATGTTTATGTGGTGGGTTATACTTGGTCTTCCAATTTTCCTGTTTACGATCCAGGTGGTGGTGCTTACTATCAGGGAAATAATGCTGGTTATTATGATGCCTTCATACTCAAATTCAATTCCAGTGGAGTAAGGTTATGGGCTACTTATTATGGGGGAAGTAGTAGTAGCGATTATGCCTATTCTGTAGCGACAGACCAACAGGGTAATGTTTATGTGGTGGGTTATACTAGTTCCACCAATTTTCCTGTTTACGATCCGGGTGGTGGTGCTTACTATCAAGGAAGTAGGGCTGGCTATGATGATGCCTTCATACTCAAATTCGATTCCAGTGGAGTAAGGCAATGGGCTACTTATTATGGGGGAAGTAGTAGTAGCGATTATGCCTATTCTGTAGCGACAGACCAACAGGGTAATGTTTATGTGGTGGGTTATACTAGTTCCACCAATTTTCCTGTTTACGATCCGGGTGGTGGTGCTTACTATCAGGGAAATAATGCTGGTTATTATGATGCCTTCATACTCAAATTCAATTCCAGTGGAGTAAGGCAATGGGCTACTTATTATGGGGGAAGTAGTAGTAGCGATTATGCCTATTCTGTAGCGACAGACCCACAGGGTAATGTTTATGTGGTGGGTTATACTAGGTCCACCGATTTTCCTGTTTACAATCCAGGTGGTGGTGCTTACTATCAAGGAAGTAGGGCTGGCTATGATGATGCCTTCATACTCAAATTCGATTCCAGTGGAGTAAGGCAATGGGCTACTTATTATGGGGGAAGTAGTAGTAGTGATTATGCCTATTCTGTAGCGACAGACCCACAGGGTAATGTTTATGTGGTGGGTTATACTAGTTCCACCAATTTTCCTGTTTACGATCCGGGTGGTGGTGCTTACTTCCAGCAAACAATTGGATCAAGTGGTTATTCTGATGCCTTCATACTCAAATTCAATTCCAGTGGAGTAAGGTTATGGGCTACTTATTATGGGGGAAGTAGTTATGATTATACCAATTCTGTAGCGACAGACCCACAGGGTAATGTTTATGTGGTGGGTAATACTTATTCTACCGATTTTCCTGTTTACAATCCAGGTGGTGGTGCTTACTATCAGGGGAGTGAGGCTGGCTATGATGATGCCTTCATACTCAAATTCAATTCCAGTGGAGTAAGGTTATGGGCTACTTATTATGGGGGGAGTAGTAGTGATTATGCCTATTCTGTAGCGACAGACCCACAGGGTAATGTTTATGTGGTGGGTAATACAGGTTCTACCAATTTTCCTGTTGGCAATCCATATGGGGCTTACTACCAACAAAATAATAATGGTTCTTCAGATGCTTTCCTTCTCAAATTTATGACAGACGCTGGTCCTACTTTAGTATACCCCGGCCCCCTACAGATTATTAATACTTCGCCAGTTAATTTTGTGTGGAAGACCTTTAACATCTTTGGTAGTTACAACCGTTATCAACTTCAGATTAGCACAAACAGTAATTTTGACCCATCTTATACATATTTGACTACTGATACCAGCTATAGTGTTAACCTTTCTGATGGAAATTACTACTGGAGAGTAAGAGCTGTGGCCTCAGATAACTCTGATTCTACTTACTGGACTGTCTCACTGTTTGAGCTAGATAAAACCCCACCTACAGTTCCCAATCTTGTGTCCCCAGGTAATGGCGCAGCCTTGAACACATCAAGTGTTACCCTAATCTGGAATCGCTCACAAGACAACCTATCCGGTGTGGGTCAATATGAGATTCAACTCGCAAATAATCCCTCCTTTACCAATCCCATCACATATTTAACCTCTGATACGACAAATTCAATCAGCAATCTCAATGATGGAACCTACTACTGGCGTGTAAGAGCGGAAGATAATGCGGGCAACTTAAGTGGATGGTCTGAAGTATGGAGTTATGAAATTGATATGACGGCGCCTAATACCCCTTACCTCGTAACACCTGTGGGAGGATATTTGAGGAACACTGCCGTAACTTTTATTTGGACATCAGTAAGCAAGCTAACAAAATTCACGGCAAAACCCGCACCCGTAGTTTATGACTTCTATATTGATACAACTTCCAGTTTTGCCACTGCGATCGATACAACTGTTCAAGAGACCACCCTTACTTTAACCCTCCCGGAGGGAAGATATTACTGGAAAGTAAGAGCCAGAGATTTAGCAGGAAACATAGGGGATTTCTCAACTAATGCCAGCTTTGTATTGGATATAGCACCACCGGTTATGGAAAGCACAACGGTGTGGCATGATACGACCTATATGGGCCCCTTCGATATTTCAACCAGAATTGCAGATAACTTAGCGGGAGTTAAAGTGGTTAAACTCTTCTACAAGAGGTCTACCGATAGTAGCTGGGTTGAGGTTGTGATGAATTACAATTCAGGCAGTGGAAGATACGAGGGGCAAATTCCCGCTGTTTCACAGACGGGTGATAGTGTCTATTACTATGTATGGGCATCGGATAGTGCAGGTAATGAAGCAACAGACCCTGCAAATGCACCAGGAAACTGCTACAGATTTAGAGTAATAACAACCAGCGTGAACGATGTTGTAACAAAGCCCGACATAAAGGTATTCACAAAAGGTAGTTTAATTGTAATGAGCATCAGCTCTCCGCAGCCCACTGAAGTGAAGCTTAGCATCTATGACATCACTGGTCGTCCGACTTATGGACCGATTACCAAGAACATTTCTTCCGGTCTAACAAAGCTTGAAGTTCAAGTTCCAAGAGCGGGGATTTACTTCTACGAGGTTGAGACGCCGTTAATGAAAGATAGAGGTAAGGTTGTTATAGTGAGGTAAGGAACATAAAGAGCCTGAGCTGATTTGAAGTCTTACAATTCCTGTGCGGGGCTTCTTCGGAGCCCCGCATGTCTTTAATGATACCCCAAAATAGTCTTAACACGCTACCTTTAATGCTTTTTCGTCCATATAAATCGGTTTTTCCCTCTAAATAAAAAGAGAGCGCCACTAATTTAAGCATTTCTTTCCCCCGAAACGAGTTAAACTGAATAAAGGCAATGAACCTATAATCCCTCTCCTGTCAGCGTCTCTTGTCCTATAAACACAGAACTTAGCACCTTCTTCAAGCATCAAACCCACACCGAAATTTAGCGCTAAATAATAGCCAAGTTAGGTTCGCTCCTTTCAAAATTTCAAATCAAACCAAAATTCCGGGAAGGCATAGAATACTCAAAGAATCCAGATATTGAGAACCCAGCTACCCAAACGATATAGAAGGCAAAATGCTTAAGAATCCCCATTACAAGGACTTCTGACCTGTAATTTTCTATAATTCAGCCTTTCCCAAAACCACTTCCAAAAGCTTCAGCTTAGATTCCATTTTATATTCAAATTGGCACCTTTAAAATTAAACCATGCTTGCGTTGTTCTTGTTTTTTCAACTGGCACTACAGCCGAATTCTATAGTAAATTTTACCGATGAAAGTGCAAAAATTAAGGCGGTCTTCGATTCCTCTTACTGCGATGTAGTCTCATTTCTCATTGACAATGCCAAGAAAGAGATTTTAATATGTATGTTCCAATTCTCCTACTATACCGACAAACCGGAGAGCTTCTCCAATAAGCTCCTTTCAAAATTAATAGAAAAATCCAGGAAAGGCGTCAAGATAAAAATAATCCTGGAAGGCGGGGAGCCTTTCTTAGGCAAAGGTTTTTACGAATCTGTAAATGAAATCATGAGGCTCTTAAAACAGGGAAATATCGAAGTAAGAACCGACAAGAGGAATAAGACCACCCATGCAAAGTTCATCGTTGTGGATTCAAAATACATTCTTCTTGGGTCTACAAATTGGACCTACTTCGGACTACAGGAGAATAATGAGAGCAATGTTCTGATTGAGAGCGAAGCCCTTGCAAAGGAATTCAAAAAGTACTTCGAAAAATTGTGGAAAGAGTCCGAGGAAAAAGCACCATCCTATTTCGAGACTGAAAAATCCTATTTTGTGGGAGTTATTAGAAGTGTTGAAAGAAAGGTTTCAAAGAAAGGCAGGCCCTACACGATAATATACTTGAAAGATGGCACTAAAATCTTTATAACGGGCCATTACGACCTCTTGCCAGGGATGAGAATAAAAGTTGAGGGTAAGAAAACAACCTTCCGTGGCAAGGAAGAGATCAAAGCTTACAGAATTGAAGTATTGAATTAAAAGGAGTCAATTTATGCTGGAAAAACTTAGAGATATTCTTGGAAAGGTCTCAAGTGGATATGCAGATATCCGCTTCGAGATCTGGAAAGTAACCGATATAAGCATGGTGAATGGGCGGATTGAAAGTTCCTCTACAAACATCATTTCCGGAGGCTCAGTGAGATTCTTTAACAAAGGAACTTTTGGATTCGCAACTTTCACAAGGCCAGAGGATGTAGAAAAAGCCTTAAGCAGTGCAGAAAAGATGTCGAAACTAATCAAAACGGACAAAGAGGTAGAATTGTATCCTGATAAGCCCAAAAAAGACAAAGTCATCCCCTCCGTTACTATCCATCCTGAGACGGTTCCCTTTGACGAAAAAGTGGAACTGGTCAAAAGATACCACAACATCTTCACAGGAAACGAAAAATTTTCAGCGGTATCCGTGGTATATCGTGAGGAACTGCTCACAAGATACTATCTCAATACCGAGGGAACGGAAATTATTGAAGAGAGACCCTATTGCGGTGTAGCGGCAACGGTCGTAGGCAAGGAGGGAAACATCCTTCAGAGAGCATATAGAAGTTTCGGAGATTTAAGAGGTTATGAAACGGTTCTGAACAGAGAAAAAGATTTTGAAGAAATTAAAAAAGATGTTCTGGATCTCCTGAAAGCCGACAAAGTCGAAGGTGGTGTTTACACAGTAATTCTTGACCCTCAGATTGCCGGTGTTTTCATTCACGAAGCCTTTGGTCACCTCTCAGAGGCAGACCATGTTTATGGGAATGAAAAGTTAAAGGAAATTATGACCCTTGGCAATACGATGGCATCAGAAATTCTATGTGTTGTTGATGACGGCTCAATGGTAGGCGAAAGAGGCTATATCGCTTATGACGATGATGGGGTAAAATCAAGAAAAACTTACCTCATAAAAAATGGGAAATTGGTTGGTAGACTCCATTCCCGTTACACTGCTGCCCTTATGAACGAGGAACCTACCGGAAATTCAAGAGCCATCAGATTCAACTACATGCCTCTTGTTAGAATGACTAATACTTACATCGAAAATGGAGATAAAACCTTTGAAGAGCTCCTGGAAGGCGTTGATAAGGGCCTTTATGTAGTTGGTGCACTGGGTGGACAAACAGAACTGGAGATGTTTACCTTCTCTGCTGCAAAGGCCTACAAAATAGAAAAAGGAAAGATTACTGAACCTGTAAGAGATGTGGTGCTTTCTGGAAACCTGTTCGAAACACTGAAAAACATTGATGCAGTAGGAAATGATCTTAAAATTTTTGGAGGTCTTGGAGGGTGTGGTAAAGGCGGCCAGATGCCCCTTCCAGTCTCCGATGGGGCTCCTCACATCCGCATCAGAAATGTAGTAATAGGAGGGAAATAATGGAAAAAATCCTTAGCGAGGCAAAGAAAAGAGATTTAAAATACGAAATTTTCTTCTCTAAGGTTGAAACAAAGAGCATAAATTTTGAGCAGAGCCAGCTTAAAGACATCTCCCATAAAATTGTCGAAGGCGTAGGGGTTAGAATACTGAAAGACGACCACATAGGTTTTAGCAGTACAAACCAGTTGGACAATGTAGATGTGCTTGACTATGCTATAAATTCTGCAAAATATGCAAAAGAGGCAAAATTTGATTTCCCAGAAATACAAGGGGTAAATTTCGAATATGGGAACCTGCAGAGCGAAATCGACTTCGAATCCGTTTTTTATGAAGTGAAAGAAATAATCACCTACTTAGAGGGAAAATACCACGGCAAGGTTGACCTTTCACTGGAAGAAATAAGCAGGGAAAATCTTTTGACCAACTACAAAAACAACAATGTAGCACGTTCCAGGATAAAATATTTTGACTTTTCCTTGAGCCTTTTCACCATAACGGAGGCAGGCTTCACTTTTTCCTGGAAATGGACATGGTCAAAAAGCAAGCTCTCAAAGGAAGAATTATGGAATGTGGTTAAAGAATTAGAAAAAACTTTGATTGGCTTCGACCGCGTTGCTAAATTGGAATCAGGCAAATATAAGGTGATTTTTTCGCCTTTTGCCGTTGGCTCCACCCTTGGACTATCTATCGGCTCAGGAGTCAATGGCCTTAGTATTGCAAGGAAAATGTCACCCCTTCAGAATAAACTCAATGAAAAGATTCTCCATGAAAGCATCACAATAACCGATGACCCTGAATACGATATGCCGGGCAAGTGTACTATTGACGATGAAGGTATCAAAGCGGAGAAAAAGCCCATCGTAGAAAACGGGATATTAAAAAATTTCGTGCTTAATTTGGACACCTCGGCAGATCTCAATATGAAGCCTACGGGAAATGGTAAGCGAGGGGGCTTCGCATCCCTTCCTACCCCTGCCTTTCACAATCTGATAATAAAAGAAGGAAAATCTGATTTAGACACAATCATTAAAAACCTCGATAAAGGCATTCTTTTCCTCTTCCCAATTGGCGCTGGCCAGTCAAACATAATGATGGGAGACTACTCGGTGAACGTAGGGCTTGGTTATTACATCGAGAATGGTGAGATAGTCGGCAGGGTAAAGGACACGATGATTTCCGGCAACGTCTACGAAGATTATCAGAGAGTAATTGAAATATCAAGCAATGTGGAAGCAATGCCCAGTATGGGGACAGGCGGTTTTGCAAGAATTCCTTACATTCTACTTGATGGTATCTCAGTAACTACAAAATGAACTTGCTCTTAATTCTTATGAGCTTTTTGACGTCCAATCTAAAGGGCTATATTGCAGTTGGCATACCTTCGGGAGAGACAAGGAACCTGCTGAAAGGTGGAGGGACGGTGGGATTTGATGCCACCATTTATCAATGGCGATTTTTGGCAGCAGGAATTTCTTTTGAAGGCTCTTCCTTTGTGATGTCAGGCAGTGGAAACTCTGAAATTAAACTGACCAGCATAGCCCCCCTCGTTGCCTTAGTCCCACCTCTTTTAAGAAACAGTTTTTCCTTTGAAGGAAGGCCCCTTTTTACTCGTTTTCAAATCCAAAACCCTTCTTACACCAAAGTCTACTACATTACAGGGTACAGCCTCGGTACCGATATCAAGATCACAGACAAACCTTTAAAATTGTACGTCTCTGTAAATTACTCGAACTACCGTGGAATTGATAAGAAATTCTCGTTTTACAACTTAGGCTTTGCCCTGAGGATGTGATATGCCTTTAAACTGGATAGAAATTTCAAAAGAGGCCTTGATAAACAATGTAAATCTAATTAAGGAAAAAGCAAAAGGCAAAAAGATACTGGCTGTTATAAAATCCAATGCCTACGGACACGGGCTTCTACCGGTAGCGCAAATTTTAAAAGACCATGTAGATGCTTTCGTTGTAGGGGACCTTGAAGAAGCATTAGAGCTTTACGAACACACGAGAGACATTAAAATAATAGTATCACTACCCCCTGTAGAGGAAAGGGAGATCGTTGAAACTTCGAGGCTAAATTTTAGCGTTTTTGTGGGGAACACCCAGTATCTAAAATGGTTAAACTCCCTAAGCTTACCCTGGCCTGTAAAGGTGCATCTCGAAATCAACACCGGAATGAATCGCTCTGGCTTAACACCAGAGGAACTCTCTGAAGCTTTAGAAATCATCTATAACTCAAAAAATTTAAAGTTAGAAGGAATTTTTTCTCATTATGCAACGCTCCCTGAGAACACAAAGTTTGCCCAAAAGCAGGCAGAGAAGTTCAAATCTGTCATAGAGAAAATTCCTCAAAAACAAGATCTGTTAATTCACATGGAAAATAGTTCGGGAATTCTCAAACTCCTCCTCGACTTTACGAATAGTGTACGCCCTGGGATTTCCCTTTATGGTCTCTTAACTAACAATTCAACAACGAGCCACTTCAAACCGGTCCTGAGCCTTTACTCCACTGTAATAGATGTACTAAAAATACGAAAAGGAGAAGGGGTTAGTTACGATCACCTCTTTAAAGCAAAGCGAGATATGTATGTAGCTACTATCCCCTTCGGTTACGGCAATGGTTATATGTGGAATCTTAAAGGAAAGGCAGAAGTCATTGTAAAGGGGAAGAGAGTTCCAGTAGTGGGAAAAATCTGCATGAACCATATAATCTTTGACGCTTCACAGGTTGTAAATTATATTAAAATCGGTGACAAGGTGACGCTTATTGGACGTGATGGGGCAGAAGAGATCACCGTTCAAGAGTTAGCAGAAAAAAGCGGTACTATAAATTACGAAATTGTAACGAAACTGTCACCAAAACTTCCGAGAATAATAGTATGACAGAACGAAGAAAAAAAGAGCAGAAGAAAACCACGGAGAATCTAACCCAGGAACTCCCCTTTGCAAGGGAAATAGAGATGTCGGTCCTCGGTGCAATGATTATGAGTGAAGAGGCCCTTTATAAGGGTCTCGAGACTTTAAAGGAAGATGACTTTTATCTTGACGCCCACAAGAAGATATTTAACACCATATCAGAGATCTTTGAAACTAAAAAAACCGTTGACCCACTTACATTAGTTGAGGAGCTAAAGAAAAAGGGCTATTTAGAGGAAATTGGAGGGCCCGAGTATATAATGGCAATTGCCGAAAGCGTAATCTCGCCTGCCCTAATTGATAACCACTGTAAAATTCTCCTCGAGAAGTCAATTTACAGAAAAATCATCGAAAACGCCACTGAAATTTTAAAGGAAGCCTACACAGGAGCGCTTCCTGCCGAAGAACTCCTGGATTATGCAGAGCAACAGATTCTCAGTGTGAGGGAAAGAGAAATTCGAAAAGGTTTCATCACAATGGAAACCCTGGTCAGCGAAAATGTCAAACTCATAGAAAGGATAAAAAACACTGGTTCGACTATTACAGGTTTACCCACAGGATTTAAAGACCTTGATGAACTCACTACAGGTTTTCATAATGGAGACCTGATAATCATCGCCTCAAGGCCCTCTCAAGGTAAAACAAGCCTTGCTCTAAGCATAATGCGCTATTTAAGCGTCGAACAAGGTATACCAACGGCGATGTTCAGCCTTGAAATGCCAGTAGACCAGATAGGACTCAGACTCTTGTGTATGGAATCGCGGGTAGACATCTCAAAGCTCAGAAAAGGAATAATAAGGGAAGAAGATTTTGAAAAGATTACGATGGCAGCAGGCGCACTCAAAAAAGCTCCAATCTTCATCGATGATACCCCTTCAATACCAATTCTGGAGCTAAGGGCAAAAGCAAGAAGAATCAAAAGAGAACACGACGTAAAGGCAATCTTTATAGACTATCTCCAACTCATAAGGGGACCAGAGAATGCCGAGAACAGACAGCAAGAAATTTCAGCAATCTCAAGGTCTCTTAAAGCTCTGGCAAAAGAGTTGCAAATTCCCGTTATAGCGCTTTCCCAGCTTTCCAGAGCTATTGAACAACGCGCCGACAAAAGGCCTCAACTCTCAGACCTGAGGGAATCCGGGGCCATCGAGCAGGATGCCGACCTTGTAATTTTCCTCCACAAACCCCGCATAGAAGACGAATTAGACTTTCGTGGAGCAGAACCTCCAGAAGAGGATGTGGTGGATGTAATTGTGGGAAAACACAGGAATGGGCCAGTTGGTGAAGTTAAGCTTACCTTCATCAAAGAGTATACCCGCTTTGAAAACTACGCGCCGCCTGGCTTAGAATTCTAATTAATGCTTAAAAAGTTAATTCCGATCTATACAGTTTACATTCTTAAAATCCTCCTGAAATGCGCCATTTTGTTTTTGGCCATTGTTTTAATTCTTTTAACCTTAAAACCATTCCCCGCATTATATGCTTTAGCAAAATTTGTCCTTGCCTTTATCTTTGCCCTTTTTGCAAAGAATCAGGCAAATAAACTTACCTTTAAAAATTTCCTCTGGACCTTGGAAGAATCAAACCCCGAATTTCAGGAATCCTTGATTTCTTACTATGAATTAAAGAAAAGCAGAACGCCTTACTTAGAAATCCTCGAAAATCGGATAAAAGAAAAACTCAAGGGAAAGATCAAAACGCCGGTGAATATACTCACCGAACTGAGGTTGTTGCTGTACTCAATCCTTTTCGTTCTCACAGCGATTACCCTCTTCCCCTCCGTTTATTCAGGTTTAAAAAATGTTCCACAAGGTGAAATTTCGCCTCGCTTTGCATTGGCATTCAAAGATACGACAATAACATTCAAAGCACACAAAAGGGTGCGATTTTATCTTCTCAAAGACAGTTCAAAGCCAGTTTTTGTGGCTAAGGATACCGCTGCACCGATTAGCTTCCAATCCCCAGGAACATATAAGATTTTGGGGAAGTTTAATGGATTTACCACTCTACCCTCCCTTATAAAAATTCTGGAAAAGCCCCAGATTGATTCCTTTCGTGTCTTTATTGCCAAAACATCTTATCTTACCCCTGAATGGATTGCAATCACGGAAAAGACACCTGTAAAAATAAAGATTTTTGCAAATCCTTCTTACAAGTTAAAGGTATTCGCCAACGACAAACTTATAAAATCAGGAAACAAATCCGTTGAATTTACCCTAAGCCCATCGGCAGATTTAGACATCACAGCAGAGATTGAGTATAAAACGCTTAAAAACAAAATCCACCTTTTCAGTTTATCGGTAGTTCCCAATCTTCCCCCAAGGGTTGAGGTACTCGAACCACAGGACCCTTACTCTTACATTCCAGAGGATATGAAACTCAAAATTTCATCACACATCTTTGACGAAGACGGCATCAAGGTCGTTTACTTACACTACACCTTGAGGGGAGGCATAAGAAGGATAAAGTTCCTCGGAGAAAACCAGGTTGAAAAATTTGTGAGGTACGAAATAGACCTTCAGAAAGAGACGATGCTCCCCGGAGATGAGTTAAAGTTTTATGTAATCGCTGAAGATAGAACGGGGCTTATCGATTCCTCTCAGGTTTATACCGTTGTGTTCCCCACCCTTGAGCAGACCTACCAGGAAGAATTTGAAAAAATGGAAAAAGTAACCGCCGAATTTGAAAAAAGTGCAGAAAACTTCAGTAATCTCAAAAGTAAAGTCTCTGATATCATTGATTCACTGAAAATCCAGTCCCTCAAAGGAGAAACCAGCGTTGAAACAGATAAGATCCTTGAAGAGCTACAATCAGCTATTCAGCAGTTTTCGAAAATCCAGGAATCTATCGAGAACCTTCAAACTCTATCCCTCACCCCCGAGCTTCTTCAGAAGCTCCAGAAAGTTGGAGAAGAACTCTATTCAATTCTGCAGAAAGATCTTCCAGACCTTTTGAAGAAATTTGAATCCTTAGCCGATTCAACAAAAAGGTTTGATAGTAAGAAGGCAGAGGAACTCAATAAGAAAAGTGAAGAGCTTCTGGAAAAGCTCAGTTATTTGGAGCAACTGTTGGAATTAGCGAAAAAAGAATTGGCTATCAACGACGCCACAAAAAGAATTCAGAAACTTTTGGAAAAGAGAGAAAACCTGCATGAACTCGCAAAAACGGGAGACCTTAAAGAACTCAAAAAATTGGAGGAGCAATTCGACTCCGAACTTTTCAAAAATTTCTCTCAAATTAAGGAAAACTTAAAGGATCTGATATCACCCGAAGAATTTAATGAGAATTTAGGCAAAATTCAGAAATTACAGGAAGAGATTCTAAAATCGGTCGCAAGCAATAATCGGAAGCAGACATTGAAATCTCAAGAAGCCCAGGAGGAAGAGCTGAAGGAGATGCTTTCCTACATGAAGGATTTAAAGCAATCTGCCATTGACCAAGAGATCTCGAAACTAATTGAAATGGTAGGAAGCCTCAGGAGAAAACTACTGATAACTTCCTTAGCTCTGGAAGACAATTTAAAAAATGAACAATTTTTACCTTACGTTATGAGGTCACTGCAGCGATGCCGGGAAGAGCTAAGAAAGACAGGTATACTCATTCTCATAACTTCATCAAGGGTTCCAAAGCTCATCGATCTAGCCATGGATTCACTCTATGTGAAGCCTTGGGCCTCTTTGAATTACTTAAATTACGCAATCTTCGAACTATTCCGGATGGAGGCTATGGCAAAATCCACCTCTCAAAGTGGCGGTATGGAAGCAATGAAAATGCTGGAAAAATTGATGAAAGAACAGGCTTCTATGATAAGACAAACAGGGGAAATGATCCAAATACCAATTCCCATTCCTCAAAATTTCACTTCCTCTATGCTCGATAAAATATCAGAGATGAAGAGCCAGATGCTTTCTCTCTATATGAAATCCCAGAATCAAGAAGTTAGAGAAAAAATCGAACAGGCCCTTAAGGAACTTCAAAAGGTGGAAGATAAATTAAGAAACCGGGAATTCGACAATGAGCTCATCGAGTCCCAGAGGAAGACTTTGAAACACCTTCTCGACGCCTATGGCACTTATAAGAAAGAGGAGTATACCCAAAAGAGGTATGCTGAACCGGCAAAGCCCTATCCTTTCGTGGAGCCAAAAGGTGAAAAGATCTTCAATACGGAAAAAATCAGCGAAACTCTAAAGGAAATAGAAAAGCTCCCTCCAGAAGAAAGAAAAATAATAAGGGAATATTACAACAGGTTACTGCGACTGTGAATTCTGTATCTTTTGTTTATACAGTGATCTGACTTTCATTGTATAGAGACGGTGCTCAGCGAAAGTCCTGGAAAAGTAGTGGGTGCCATCACCTTTTGCAACAAAATAGAGATAGTTCACCTTTGCAGGATAGAGTGCAGCAGTTATCGACTTAATTGATGGGGAACATATTGGAGTTGGCGGAAGTCCAGTATACTTGTAGGTGTTGTAGGGAGTATCAAGCCTTGTTTCACTTTTCTTTAGCCAGGCCCGGCGTTCTCTCAGGTAATACTCTAAGGTTACATTCGATTCTAAAGGACGGCGGAGCCTCAAGCGATTATGAAATACTGCAGAAATAAGGGGCCTTTCAAAGTCAACTTGAGCCTCTTTCTCAATAATAGAGGCCAGAATCAATGTCTTATTCAAAGTGAACTTTAACTCCTTCATCCTGTCATAGAAGGAATCAGGTATAACGGCGAAAAGCTGCGAAACCATCTTAAAAATAACCTGCCTTGGGTCTTCGGCCCAGTAAAACATATAGGTCTCAGGATAAAGGTAACCTTCAAGGGTTATCTTCGCATCAAGTCTCGGAAAGTATTTTTTTAGATACTCAAAAAAGGAAGGGTCTCTTGTAAGTCTCAGAAATTCAGCGGTATCAACTTCAATCGTGGCGAGAGTTTTTGCGATGTCAGCAATAGTTTCACCTTCTTTAACGGTAATAGGATTCTCGAGAACATATAGTCCGTTATATACCATCGCATTTAGAAGCCGGAAGGTCGGAAGGGGACGGGACAATTTGTATTTTCCTGCCTTTATTTTTTTATCCCAGCCCGTTATCCTTGACAAAATCAAGAAACTGTATGCATTTCTTATAAAACCCCCTTTTTCAAGAGACTTAGCCACAACGGAAGCTGGAACCTTTCTAGAAACCAGGAATTCGTACTCCCCTTTAATAGGGTAAAAAAATTCAATAAAATAAATACCCGCTGCAAGCAAAAGGATGGTAAAGACCACTAAAAAAATCTTAAAAGTTTTCATCTTTCCTAAGGTATTCTTCCAGCAAAATCGCCGCCGAATAACTGTCGATTATATACTTATCCCTTTTTTCTACTGGATACCTTCCGTGCTTGGATTTGAAGAGAGCTTCGGCATCCTTTGAAGTCAGGCTTTCATCAAAGAAACAAATAGCAATATTTGGCAATTTGTTAGAAAGTTCCTTTGCAAAATTTTTTATCTCTTCTGCAAGTTCACCTTCCTCTCCACTCATTCTCAAAGGAATTCCAAAGACGACCTCTTTCACATTGTTTTCTGTAATCAACAAGACCAATTTATTTAGCAAATTTTCATCGTTGTCATATGCCTTAAGCGGTGATACCACTACCCTCATCTCATCACTCCAGGCAAGTCCTACCCTTTTCCTGCCATAATCTACCGCCAGTATCCTACCAGACTTTACCTTCTTCATGGGCAAAATAGTAGGCTCCTAACAGGGCAGAATCATCACCTAAGGAAGATTTTCTGATTTCTATTCTGCGCTTGGCATATCCCATAACCCGCTCCTTCATCGTATTCGTGGCACTTTCAATAAAGAGTTCAAAGGCGTTGGATACGCCTCCACCGATAACGAAAACCTCTGGGTCGAAAATGTGGGTAAGATTTGAAAGGCCAATTCCAAGGAAATATCCAAACTCTTCCCACAGTAATTTAGCTGGTTCACTGCCCTGCTTTGCCAGTTCACTTAACTCCTTAGGAGAATATTCCTTAAGGACAATGCCATATTTTTGCAAGAATACCTTTGCCCTTTGAGAAAAATAAGCACTCCCTAAAAAAGCCTCCCAGCATCCCCTTTGCCCGCAATTGCATACAGGACCAGAAGGATCAATGACCATGTGGCCTATTTCTGCAGCAAAATGAACACCGCCTAAAAGTAATTTTCCATGGGCAATAATTCCACCGCCAACACCCGTTCCTAAGGTTATTCCAATTACATTAGAGACCTTTCTACCAATTCCAAATTGCCATTCTCCGAGCACAAAGGCATTGGCATCGTTCAATACAAAGGTAGGTTTTTGAGTATTACTTTCGATAATCTCCTTAATCGGGACATAATTCCAACCCGGCAAATTGGGTGGTTCATAAACAATTCCTTTCTCGTGGTCAACAAGTCCAGCAACGGCAAGCCCAATCCCATCAATTCTATCAATCTTTTCCTTAGCAAGTTCAACCAGCCTTGAGATTAAAAAATCCTTTCCCTTATCCACATCCGTTGGAAAAGAACCCCTCTCCAAAATCTTTCCGTCTTCAACAACCCCATACTTTACATTAGTGCCCCCAATATCAAAGGATAATATTCGTTTCAACTTCATTTCTCCATCTGATTTTAATTATTCAACAAAATTGCTCAACTTTCAACTAATTAAAAAGTTCCAAAAGGCTTCACAAAAACTTGAACAGGCCGCTGCCTTTAAATTTATCACCCAAAAACCTCTAAGAAACTTTTGTAGACACACCTTTTAAGTTCGCCCATAGGAACTTCTTTACCGAGAATCAAACTCATTGATACCATCGGAATATGGGATATACCACAGGGAATTATGAATTTGAAAGGGTCAAGACTATTATTCACATTCAAGGCAAAACCATGAAAGGAAACCCATTTCCTAAAAGCAAGGCCAATGGATGCTATTTTGCCCTGAGGAATAAAAACTCCAGTGTACTCCTTGTGCCTGTAGGCTTCAATACCGTACCTTTTTAACGTTCTTATAAGGGCCTCTTCCACATTGTAAACAAATTTTTTAACACCGGCAAGGGCGCTGTTTAATTTAAAAATGGGGTATCCAACGAGTTGCCCAGGACCATGGTAGGTAACATCCCCTCCCCTCTCCACTTTATAAAGGGAATATCCCATCCTTCTCAAATAATCCTCGGGAAAAAGGAGATTTTTCCAATCTCTATTTCTGCCGAGGGTAAAAACTGGTTCGTGTTCGACGAAAATAAGGGTATCAGGAATTTCGTCTCTGATCCTCTTTTCCACAAGTTCCTTCTGGAAATCCCAAGTATCTTTGTAATGCTTAAACCCCAAATCTATTAATTCAATCATCGATTGATGATGTGGATCGCCTTTTTGTAGTAATTTTCAGCACACTCCATTATAGCCTCAGAGAGAGTTGGATGAGGGAAAACGACCTTCGCAATATCCTCAACCTTAAGGCCATTTTCAAGAACCAAGGCTCCGATACCTGCAAATTCCGAGGCATGAGGGCCTACAATATGGAATCCTAAAACATTATCCCTTTCATCCCCCAAGATCTTTACAAATCCCTGCACATTTTCCTGGGTAAATGCACGGCCATTTGCCTGGAAGGGAAATTTTCCTACTTTATAATTTATACCCTTCTCCTTCAATTCCTCTTCAGTGTAGCCAACCTTAACAATCTCAGGGTCACCGTAAACTACAGAAGGAATGAATTTTGCACAGTGAGAAGGCTTACCCGAAGCGATAATTTCAGCGACCATAATGCCTTCCCTTGACGCCTTATGAGCAAGCTGTGGTCCCGGAATAATATCACCAATCGCATAAACACTTTTTAGATTTGTAGAGAAGTCTTCGTCAACCTTTACAAATCCCCTCTCATCAAGTTCTACACCAGCATTTACAAAGGCTTCGGTATTAGGTTTTCTACCCGCCGCAATCAAAATCTTATCAGGCTCAATAGAGATTTTCTCCTCGCCCTTTACAACAAACAGTTTACCATCCTCCTTAATCAATTTAGAGTTAAGGTGGAACTTGATGCCCTTTCTTTCCAAATTTCTCTTCAAAACACTCACCGTCTCCGTGTCAAAACCCGTCAGGATCTGGGGCAATATTTCCACTACAGTGACCTCCGAACCAAGTCTTCTGTATATGGTTGCCATTTCTACACCAATTACACCAGCTCCCACAATTAAAAGATGCTTGGGAATTTCGCTTATTTCTAAGGCTGAGGTGGAATCGAGAACTTTTACGCCATCAAAGTCAAAACCGGGGATGGTCTTTGGAGAAGAACCAGTTGCAAGGATAATGGAATCTGCCTCAATTACCTCACCATTGACCTTTACCTGCCTTTCGTTTAAAAGTTCACCATACCCTCGAAGGAGTTCAACGCCATTCTGTTTAAAGAGATACTCTACACCCTTTACAAGCCTCGTAACTACACTCTTTTTCCACTCCCGCATCCTTTCGGGCTCGAATCTAAAGCCATCAACCCAAATTCCTTTCCCTTTGAAAGTTTCAACCTTTTCTACAATAGAAGTAACTTCAAGAAGGGCTTTAGTGGGAATGCAGCCAACATTCAGGCAAACTCCACCAACCTGCTCTTTTTCCACAACACAAACCTTCTTGCCCAGTTGTGCCAGGCGGATTGCTGCAACGTACCCTCCAGGTCCAGCACCAAGAATCACAGCATCAAAAAACTTCACTTTAAACCTCCAGTATTTTGCTTTTTTTTACTGCAATATTATAATTTATCTGCTATGGAAAACGTAAAGAAGGTACGGAGCGTTGAGGGTTACTTAAGTTTTTATAAGTTTTTGCGCAGAAAAATCGCTGAGGATGTAGAGAAAATCTTAGGCAAATATGGCAGAACAGCAGTGGAGATCCTCCTCACAGGTCCAGATCTTTTCATCTTTCTCTTCAGGATTTACAGAGATCCGGAGGTTCCATTAGAATTTAAGGCAGGCCTTGCGTCAGTTCTCGCATACTGGATTATTCCTATTGATATCTTTTCGGAGATGTTTTTCGGCATTCTTGGTTATGTTGATGATATATTTCTTGCTGCCTATATTTTAAATGGACTTATGAAACACCTCAATGAGGAAAAAATAAAATCCTACTGGCCAGGATGTGAGTCAGCTCCCAAAATAATTGAGAAGATCCTCGGATATTCCCAATTCTTAGCTTCCCTGCTCGGTAAGAACTCAGAACAGAAATTTAACCAGCTCGTCAGCAGAATTGAAAAGAAACTAAACCTTCAAATGGAAAAAGAAAACTCCTCTAAAACAGACATTGAAGATGCAGTTGAAGAATAGTATAATTAAAAAACGGATGTCAGTTTATTGTATGTTTTTAAGATTACCGCACAATGGTAAAAGCGATAATTGGAGACGTTAGAAAAGTTTACAATTTGCTTGAAGACAATAGTATAGATTGTGTTATTACATCTCCCCCGTACTGGCAACAACGAGATTACGGGATAGAGGGGCAAATAGGACAAGAAACATCACCCGAGGACTACGCCAAGGAGATTGCATATGTATTTGAGCTATTGTGGCCAAAGTTAAAAACCACTGCTACAATTTTCCTAAATATAGGGTATAAATACCAAAACGAGGAATTTTTACTTATACCGGAACTTGTTGCCTTTGAAATGAGAAAGTTAGGCTACATGTTAAAAAACAAAATTATCTGGTACAAGCCTAACGCAATGCCAACACCAGCAAGGAACAGATTAAACAACACTTATGAAGCTGTATTCCTTTTCGTAAAAAATGTGGGGAAAGAGGTATTCTATTTCAATCTGGCAGAGCTATATGAAAGCACTGAATTATTTACCCCGCGCCTTAGCACAAACATTGAAAGTCTTCTCTCAGGGAAAATTGAAGACAACTTAACATCAAGAGGTAAAAGAGAAGGCATTGTCACAGGAGTTAATAAAAAATTCATAAAGGTTTTATGGGATGACGGTCAGGAAGAGAACATAGAGTTTGCAGATGAACAAAAAGAAGCGACTTTTCGATGTGAGAATTGTTCGCACAAAATTAGCTACTGGGACATTTTACTTTCCTACGCAAATTATGGGAATTTCCTTTGTCCAAACTGCAAGACAACCAATTTACCTATACCAGAATTTCAAAATGAAGTGTACGAAGAAAAAGAATGGTTTTTTTCTACCAACTTGTCCAAAAAAAGCAAATTGACTAATGCAAAAGGGAGCGAAAAATACAAAAAAGCTAAGCTTCTTACCTCTTCGCCAGCTGGAAGACTTGCAATTACTGGAGAAAAATTGGTTTTAAAAAGAAAATGGATATTTCCTCAGCCACTTATTGCAGACTATCTAAAGAGACACCTAAAAAAATCAAATATAACCATCGAAGCCTTAGAAAAACTCTTAGGTTACAATTACACTGCAGCACATTGGCTCAGAAAGGATTTCTCGCACTGGGGCAAAGGTGGAAGCTTGCCGAGGCCTTCAGACTGGAGCAAGCTAAAAGAGGTTTTAAAATTGGATAGCCGATACGACAGACTCTTAACTGATGTCGTAGCGATGATTTCTACAGTCCGTCCACACCCAAAAGGTAAAAACATTGGGGATGTGTGGGAAATCCCCACTGAACCTTATGAAGGGGAACATTTCGCAGTTTTTCCCAAAAAACTGGTTGAAAGATGCATAAAATTGGGTTGTCCACCAGGTGGAACAGTTCTTGATCCTTTCGCAGGTTCTGGCACCGTTGGTGAAGTAGCACAAAAACTAAACCGCAAGGCAATTTTAATAGAAATAAATCCCGACTATAAAAAATTAATCCTGGGAAGGTGTGGAAATGTCGAATTCATTGAATAGCATAGAAAACAACATAGAATTAGCTGAACACAGGTATTTCGTAACTATTAAAACAAACATGCTTACGAGAATAAACGAAATAATTAATCAATTAAACTCGAGAATCCCAATAATAAATGACTGGGTAAATGCATTTCGTAGTACAGCAAGGAAAGGTTATAAGCAAAGTGACCTTGACAAAGGTTCCGAGAGGGTTTTTCACAAATGGGCGAGTTACCTATTTTCGATCCCCAACTCTACTCCTATAGGCTCTGATTTGGTTTTCGATTCAGACGAAGGTTATAGAATCCATATTGACATAAAAACTGCACTTATTTCTAACCCATCAGATTACAAAGGGGTAATAAACATCGGCCAAAATCAAACAAGCTATTCAATTCCTAATACATTTACAGCAAACCTCCCGCCCAGGTATGTGGATGGAAAAATAACTCTAACTTATGTGGTACAAGTTATTCACAAACAACTATCAGATAAGATCCACGCAATAGTACTGGGATGTATACCCAATGGCCTTTTATATGGAATTTATGGAAATCAAATTGTAAGAGCGGGTAAAGGCGGATGGGGAAAAGCCAAGGACTTTCGATTTAGATATTACACTAAAAAGGGCGGCATATTAAGTTTTATGTTACTACCCGACAAACCGCCACGAGTAGAGATAATAACAGCTTTACAAAACTCTGCTTGTGTAAACAGCTTAGCCTCTTTAGGACTAATCGTTAACCACTATCACAAATAGAATAAAGTTTCCCTATTCCTGTAAAATTTCTTTTCGCCTTTTTTCGAATTCCTCCAGAGCAACCTCGAAGTCTTCTTTCCTTCCAAGGTCAAGCCAGAACCCATCGTGTAAATAAATTCCGATCTCAAGATTATCCTTCAAAAGGTCATTGACCAGGTCAGGAAAGTCGTACTTCTGGTTTTCAGGGATTCTCCTCAAAATGTAAGGATTGAAAACATAAACACCCATGGAAACGTAATATTCAAGGGTGGGCTTTTCCTGATACTCCTTAAGAACATTTCCCTCAAATTTAACTACTCCAAATTCCGTTGCAATCTCTCGTTTTACAACACCAATGGTTAGCGGCTTACCCTGTATTAAATGGAATTTATAGATTTTCTGAAAGTCAAGGTCCGTGAGGGTATCGCCATTGACCACGAGAAAGGATTCATCCAGTTTATCCCTTAGAAGTTTCAAAGGCCCAACAGTACCAAGCTCTCTGTCTTCCAGGGAATATTCGATGTTTGCCCCCCACTTCTTTCCATTGTTAAAGTACGATTTAATAAGTTCTGCAAGATGGCCACAGGCAACGTAAATTTCTGTAAATCCGCTTTTTACCAGCTTCTTTACGATGATCTCCATTATGGGCATATCGCCAACGGGCATGAGAGGCTTAGGAACTACGAGGGAATAGGGTTCAAGCCGCTTTCCCTTTCCGCCCGCCAGAATTACCGCCTTCATTGTAGCCTCCAATCCATGGGATTAATATCCTCAAAAAGTCTGTCCTTATCTTCAAGGGTCTCGAGAAGATTTAAATCTTCCGCGCTTAAGCCTTGCTTTTCCCTCAATTTAGTTAGCATATCAAGAAGCCTTTTGCAGTATTCATAGTGAATCGCCACCCTCTGTTCAGCGTAATCCCTGGCGCTCCACGTAGTAATGAGAAATTGCCAGTCAGAGGATTGAAGCAGGAGGAGTTCCCTTCCCAGTTGCTTTAAAATTCTGAAATACATCGGGTCCTTTGCGAAATCTTCATTTAAGGCCTCTTTATAAAACCTGTCCTCAACCTCATAGATCTTTTCCCAGGTCCAGGAGGTCCAATCGTTTAACCAAACCCAGTGAAAACCTCCTTCCCCCCATGATCCTTCTGGAAGATTAACAACAGTTTCGGGTGGGTATTTCCGATGATATTCACCGAGGGTAATAGTTTCTACCACGTTGCTTTTACTAATATTTTCGAAAACCTTTTCGAGCCACTCTATGCCCTCAAACCACCAGTGACCGTAAAGCTCTGTGTCAAAGGGTGCTACAATGACGGGATTTTCCAGTTCACTCTCAGTAATGATCTTTTCGATTAGACCTACAAAATGATTTGCATGGCTCTGCAAGGCCATTTCAGCCCAATCCCTTCGGTACTCATCCTTGTTTCCGAGGTCTACATCTTTCCCGGTAATTCTCCAGTAGCGATGGCCCCCAGGGAAGTGTTTTTTATGGAATTCCAGATATGCAAAATCACCGGGATAACCAATATCCCTTGACCAGACCTGCAAAGCAGTCCTCGGATCCCTTGCAAACACACCCGCCCCGGTTTTTTTACCAGGTGAAACTACGTAGTAGTTTCGGAGGGTGTCTTTCTTTTCAATTTCAAGCGGCTTATAGGCAGAGGCCTGGGTCTCCCACAAAAGCTTGAGGGCATCGAAAAGCCCAATGTAGGTTCCAACCGCTTTACCGCCCTCAATCAAGTGGTGATCAACGAGGAAATACTCGATCCCCAATTTGTTGTAAATTTCTTCAAGGCCAAGCCTAACATACTTTGGGTAATTTCCTACGGGCGGTTTCCATTCGTAGGAGAATCTGTAAGCCAGTTCAGGTGGCCAGATACCAGAAGGCTCTAAGCCCACATTTTTTGAAAAAGCCCTCTTGCCTTCCAAAACCTGGGCATAGCAGGACTCGTCCTTTAGTAAAAGAGGCAGATATCCATGGGTTGCTCCGGAAGTAATTATCTCGATGTGACCTGCTTTGTAATGAGTTGCGAATTTACCAAGAATGTCTTTATTTATCCTATCGAAATATTCACCAACCTGTTCGTAAAACCTTTGCCAGAAAACGGCAAGACTCGCCCTATGTTTATAACCCGTTTTTAAGAAGTAGACTTCATCCTCTTTCGCTGAGTCAATCTTCTGTTCAATGTAACCTTTAACTCCTTCTTTAAACCTCACGTCTTTAAGCTGCTCTTGCAAAACTGGAGTAATCCCTATGGTAAAATGTACCCTAACACCTTTGGACACGAGCCTCTCTAAGGCCATAAGGAGTGGAATATAGGTTTCCGTTGCCGCTTCATAAAGCCACTCCGCACCGTGGGGCCATATACCGTGCCCAAGAACGTAGGGCAAGTGGGAATGCAACACTAAAGAAAAATAACCCCTCTTAGCCATAATCTCCCCTAAAAGCTTATGTCAGCTTCTCTCAAATATCTTGCTGCCTCTTCCGGCGGTGTGGGGTTTATATAAAGGCCAGAACCCCACTCAAATCCAGCAATCTTTGTAATCCTCGGAATAAGTTCAATGTGCCAGTGATAATCGTACTCAATTGTTGACCAGTAATCAGGCCTGCCTGGCCTCGCGTGGGGACTTGGTGCGGTGTGAAGAACCATATTAAAGGGAGGGTCATTCAAAACAACTTTAATACGTAGCAGCATTTCCTTTAAAACGCTGGCAAGGACTTCCAGTTCATGATCTTCAAGGAGGGCAAAATCGTGAAGATGTTTCTTAGGAATTAGCCAGGTTTCGAAGGGGAAGGATGAGGCAAAAGGTTCCCAAACAATGTAATTATCCCTGTCCATTACAATGCGAGAATCATATTGAAGCTCCTGATTTATAATGTCACACATTAAACATCTTTCCTTAGTCCTAAAATGGTCCCTCGACGCTTGAAGCTCAGTAACTACTACCGTTGGAATCATAGGTGTTGCAATCAATTGAGAATGGGGATGGGACAGTGAGGCTCCCGCCTCCCTCCCATAATTCTTGAAGATGAGCACATAACGAATGCGAATGTCTTTCCGTAGATCCTTAATACGCTCTCTATAGGCTATCAACACCTTTTTTATCTGTTCAACACTTAAATCTCCTAAATTCTTATCGTGTTCCGGGGTTTCAATAATCACCTCATGGGCACCAATTCCATTGATTTTGTCAAAAAGTCCAACAGCCTCCCGAGTTAATTCGCCTTCGACTCGAAGAGCAGGAAACTTATTGGGTACAACCCTCACTTCCCAGCCCTCCGTATTGGGGGCACGACCTTTTGGACCAATAACAAAAATCTCTGGTGGTGTAGTGTGTTCATGCCCATAGCAAAAGGGACAAACTCCCCCTTTAATTTCTTCCTTTGTCGTCACGTAATCTGATGGCCTTCTACCCCTCTCCGTTGAAATAATCGTCCATCTAACTCTGAAGACATCATATCTCAGCTCAGGCATTTTTCCCTCCTTTGAACCTCACTCTGATTAAATCCCTGTAATTCCTGCCCATCAGCTTAGCTAATAGAAAAATTGAGCTTCCTTGATATACTAAGTCAAAACCCTTTTCTGACTGGGAAATAGTCAAGATAGGGTAAAGGTATATATCCTCAAAATGGGAACCTTCTATGGATACGATGACCCCTAAAATCTCATCTGCGATTTCCAAACGATTCCTACCCTTTAAAAGGTATTCACTGTGGCTAATGTTTACGTTACCGCCATCAAAAACAAGAGTTGGCACTTCAAACTTTAAATTCAACTCAACACCAAGAAGGTGACCCAAATCCTCCTCGCTCTTTATTGTCAACCCTAAGTCAAATCCACCCTTAACCGGCGCAACAGTCTTAACAACACTTACCTTCACTTCCCTTTCACCTTTTACCCTTCCCTGGCGTCTTAATTGAAGCACATTCCCATTAAATTTATAATCAAATTCTCCCCCAACAAAGTCACCTAACTCCTCATAACGGTTATATCTAAGGCCTTGCAAATCCAATTCCTTAGGGAGAAAATGGACGAAAAAGGAGTAGCGAGGATATTTGTCATAGACCATCTCTTTGGCACTCTGTTCATCAATCCATTTCTCCTGTTCATGAATGGAAGCGACTCCTTCCTTAGGTGGCTCTCCGATTTTCACACCCACATGATAGTGTTCAAAACGCCTTGTGAGGGTGTCCTGGAAATTATAAAGGTATTTAAAACTGGAAATCTCATAAATAGAGCCACCAAGATGGGGTATTATTGTAAGCCTCAAATCTTTACTTTTGATGCTGATCTCCGGCCTACCATCTTTATTCAGATCTTCCACCAGTCTTTCAGGACTCTTAACATTCCTGTCAACTTCAATGAGGCTGGAATATATCTCTTTTCTTAGATGGGGAAGGTATAAGCCCCCAAAAACTCCATGCCAGTAAGCATCGTTGCACTGTGCTCTGTAAAGATTAATCTTTAATTTTCGAGACTTGCTTTTAGAGAGAAGTTCTGAAAGATATAGCATCTTCTTGTGCATGTTGTTGGACTCTTCATATTTTACCAAGAAGTTCTTCCAAATACCACCCCTTACGAACCTCCTGTACTCATCGAAAATGCCCTCTGCTCGGAGCCTGTTGACAAACTTAATGAAATCCACGGCCCCATCCGCCGGAAGAGACCACTCACCCATTTCAAAATAGGAAGCGGTGGGAAGATAAATCCTACCAAGAGGCGAGAAGAATTTCATTGCCTCAGAATAGGTCATGGGCTCAATATCGTCGCTATTTAAAACTGCCTCAACAAAATTTCTAAGCCATCCTCTTTCATAAACCCATTCATAAGTCCCGGGCCAGAGCCCAAATTTTTCACCATCATCGAAGATTATAGCCATTTGCCCTGGAATATTCTTTATGTAGTCGATACTTTGATAAACCTCTCTAAAGGGAGTTAAATACCTGAGGGTCTCGTCAATGGGGAAAATGGCTAAGGTCTTCCCTTCCCCTTCTGTTACGTAATACCCGTGCAGCTCCTCTTTCTTTTTTCCCGCGGAGAGAAAGTGAAAGTCATCCACAAGGACATATTTTATCCCGCTCTCAACGAGGGATCGGACAATCTCTGATTCCCATACCCTTTCAGTCAACCACAGGCCTTTTGCATCGTAATTGAAACGGTCTTTAATATAATCTTTGGCAAGCTTTATTTGGCCAATCCTATCCCTGTGGGGAATGGAGGCGAGTACAGGCTCGTAAAAACCGCTAATCACCAGCTCTAATTGTCCCCTCAAGACCATCTCCCTTACCTTTTCGATGTATTCAGGGTGCTCTGCCTCAAAATATTCCCAAAGAGGACCTGTTGTGTGCATCGAAAACTTGAACTCTGGATATTCATACATAATGTCGAGGAAAGGTTTGTAACTGCGCTCAAAGGAGTGGTCAAAAACGTGTTTGAAATTTCCAACAGGTTGATGGTTATGAACCCCAAATAGCAGTTTCTTCTTCATTTCACCTCCTACCAGATTTGATCGATTTCATCTTTCTGCAACTTATTAATTTTAAAGGAACCAACTCGTGGATACCTTTCAGCAACCTCTTCACCTCTTACAATTAAATAAAACTTCAATTCCTTTGAATTACCGCACAAACCCAAGGGCAGGGCAATTTCCAGAACCTTCCGGTACGCAAATTCAACGCCCTCATAATTAGAACTATTCTGTTTCAAATCTATAACAATGTCGCTTCCGCCCTCGAAGTAAAGCTCTACTCTTTCGATGGAACGCCCTGGTTGTAACCTGAGCATTAAAAAGATCTTTTCATCATTAAAGCCGTAAACAATTTTCTCCAAAAAGTAACTTTTCACAACCATTTGACCTGTTGAAAAGGTGGAAACATCAAATTCGCCAGCCCCTAAGTACTCGTAATAACTTTCCACGAGACCATCGATTTTGGGATTGATGTAAGATACTGCCAAGACAGAAGGGGTAATACTTTGAATCTCCTTTTTGATTGGTTCTTCAAGGAAATCGGGAACCTGGAGATTTGCAAGTTCAAGTGCCCTTCTTAAATGCTTTCTGAAAAGTTCATCAAACTCCCTGAAATACAAGGTAAAATTGTCATCTCCATACCACCAAAACCAGTCAGACCCCTCGGCACACATCAATTCCTCTTCTGCCTGTGGGTTTAAATGACCTTTTAACATCGATTTGACCTGCGCTAAATATTTCCATGCCCTATTCTTCTCTTCATGCCCTACCCAGGTGGTAAAGTCTCCACGGATCCAGGAACCTGGATGCAGATAATGTAAAGGCTCCGCCCCCTCCTCTGCTACTTCACTGAAGGTAGCGGTTTTTATACGGGTGCATTTGTTCAAAAGACTGTATAATGTTTCAAGAAATTTAAGACCCCCATTGGGATAATTATCCCATGGGTTTTCACCATCGAGAATTATCGATACTACCCTATCTTCAACCTTGGAGAGGTCTCTTAACCTTTCAAAAAGGTCCAGGGCAGATTCTACCTCCCCCTGTCTTGTATATTCGAAGCCTATTTTGTCAGAAAGGATCCGATCCCTAAAAAAAATCTTTATACCATTTACGAGATAAGGCTTGTAAATCTTTTCTCTGTCAAGATTTCTGAGAGATTTGAAAAGGATTTCCTCGTCCGTTGCAATCCACTTAATTCCATACTCCCTGTAAATATCTACAGTGTCCATAGAAACCGAGCCTTCCGCAGGCCACATACCCTGGACCTTTACCTTCATTGTCTCAGCCATGAATTGAATTGCCTTGGCCACATGTTTCTTTGCATTTTCAGGTTCAGAAAAGGTAAAGTCGGGCTTACGGGTATAAGGGTTTGAAATTTCTGCATTCTTAGAATTGCAAATTACAGGGAGAATCGGATGGTAATAAGGAGTTGTTGATATCTCGATATGTTTAGATTCGTGCAATTCTCTATAAAGATCAACGGTCTTTTTAATCAGCGGGACCATCTCCTGGTAAAGCAGTTTGACATCTTCATCGCTGTATTTTTGGCCTTTTTTTCCAAGTTCTTTCAAAACGGGATGATTCTCGATAATCAAGGGACTTACAGCACTAAATAGCCAGTAAAACTTCAAATCACGAAGATCCTGAAGGGTGAAATATTTCCACCGGGACTCAATTTCATGGGGTTTCCCCCTTTTTCTTAAAAGATAGTAATAACGGGGATATGGTCTAATTCTGGTCTTTTCGCTTACGTTGAAGAAATGAAAGAGGATAAATTTAATCTCTTCTTCCGTTAAAGAATCTGCAGGCTTTAACGCAAGATTTGTAAATTTGCACTCTGCCTTGCCTTCCGCATAGTCAAGAAGTTGCTCAATAAGAACGGACACAAGGTTAAAGGTTACCTTAACTTCATCAAACTTTGAAAGGATATAAGGCATCTCATAGTACCCTCTCAGGGCATGCTGAAGGACCCAGGGCAAATAGTATACTCGTCTGCCATTTTCATTCACAAAATAGGCAGGCTGGTGCATGTGCCAGAGAAAAAGTACCCTCATTCTTCCTTAGCCTTCTCGATAATCCTTTTATAGGTCTTTAAAACCTTTTCCAATTCCTCTTTATCTTTAAACTGGGCATATATGCTTATGGAAGGATGATACTCCTCCGGCCTTATCAAAATCCATCCACTATCTTTAAAGATCTTAATGCCGTCCACAAAAGAGGCATTTTCTCCCTTGATGGATTCCGCAATTTCTCGCATGACGGTCCCCTTTTTCTCAAAAGAACAAGGGATTCTCTCCTGATAAATTTCAAAAGGAGGAATACTTCTGGAAAGTTCTGCAATGTCGATTTTTGAAGAGGAAACAATTTCAAGAATCCTCCCGAAGGCAAACATAGGATCTGAAACGCTGTGTAACTCAGGGAATATCAAATGCCCTTCTCCAGTTCCCGCGAAAATAACATTGTGCTTACCCGTCTCAATCTCCGATATGCGGGAAGACGACTGAACAAATTTTATCTCAACCCCACTTTTTTCACAAACTTTTGCTACTTCATCAGGAACAAAGGGTGGCAGGACAACGGTTCCTTTAAGACCCGCACTAATGACAAGGTATAGGACAAAAACAAGCAAATCTACTCCACTCCAGACTCTACCTGTGGGGTCAACGAGGGCAAGCTTCTCACCGCCAGGATAAAAGTAAACACCAAGGTCATATTTCAAATTCACTATCAAATGGGAGATTCGCTCTAAGGAACGTTTTAAATCTTCCTCGTTTTTCGGCTTTCGCTCAACATCAATATGGGCATTAAGGCTTATATATTCAATGAGAAATTCATTAACGATATAGGGGAAAAAGTCGGCAATCTCACCGTGGGCATAGTCAAAAACCACCTTTAAAGGTGTTCCCTTTATTACCTCGAGATTTAATGACTTGAGGTAAGATTCCCGATAAAATTCGAAAATCCTGTTTTCAACAACAATCTGTCCCGCTTCACTGTAATGTGCCCTTCGGAAGTCTTCCCTATAGAAAACCCTTTCGATAGATTTAGCAAAGTCTGGTGAAATTTGAAAAGCGTTAGAATCAAAAAATATGATATCCGTAGAAGGGGGATCGTCAGGGGTCTGCCTGAAGTATACACCTCCAATTTCACCAAAGGTACTGAGTTTGAATCTCAAAATAGGCAATGGAATCATCTGGGCGTCTTTGATATTCACACCGCTGGCTCCAAGACCACCAATAAAAGCACGCCTCAAATTCCGTGCAGAGGGACTGGCATCCCGTCCCAAAATAACCCACGAATTTCTGGGCAACAAGGCGCCATACGCCGCACCGAGTTTCGCGCACATCTCTGGAGTAAGTTCCACATTGGTCAAACCAGTAATCTTTGACCCCTGGAAAAGGGACCTTTTCCACTTTTCACCCCACACCACATTAGAAATCACCACCGCTGAGTCTTCAACGATCTTCCGAGGCCAGATTTTAACATTTTCCCTAACTACCGCATTTTTCCCGATAATGCATTCATCGGCAATAACTGCCCCCTCATTAATCTCAGCTTCCTCGAGCACGCTTACTCCGTTCATCAAAACGGCACCATGTATCTTTGCGCCTCTTTTTATATAGACGTTATCCCAGATTATTGAATCAACTATCTCCACTCCCTGCTCTATCACACAGTTATTCCCAATCGAAGACCTCTGTATTTTGCATCTGTCACCGATAGTAGTGTTTTTACCTATAATAACAGTACCCTTAAAATCAACGTCTTCACCTATTTTAACATCCTCTCCAACTCGTACATCGCGACCCACAAGGTCCAGTTTCGTCCCTTCAATAGCAATGTTCACCTTACCATCAAAAACATCATAGTGGGCGTAACGGTAGGCATCGGGATCTCCGATATCTCTCCAGTACCCCTTTCCAATATAGCCGTAGAGTGGCTTTCCCTCCTTTAGAAGCAATGGGAAAAGGTCCTTAGAGTAGTCAAAGGCGTTCCCTTTTGGGATATAATTGAAAACTTCCCTATTTAGCAAATAGATACCGGTGTTTATTGTATCAGAAAAGACCTCTCCCCATGTTGGCTTTTCAAGAAATTTGACAATCCTGGAATTCTCATCAGTAATTACGATACCAAATTGCAACGGATCGGCAACCCTAGTAAGTCCAATGGTAACCATTGCCTTTTTCTTTTCATGAAAATCCATCATAGCTTTAAGGTTATAATCGGTAAGTAGATCACCGCTTATTACAAGAATCCTTTCCTCATCACCAAGGTATTCCTCAGCCATTTTGCAGGCGCCAGCAGTACCGTAATCCTCCTGAGGTACTACATAGGTAATCTTAACCCCGAAATCAGAGCCATCCCCAAAGTAGTTCTTTATAACCTCGGGCTGGAAATAAAGGAGCATGATAAGATCTTCAATTCCGTGTTTTTTAAGGTGCGAAACAATCCTTTCAAGGATCGGTTTGTTTACCAGTGGCAACATGGGTTTAGGTATACTCATAGTTAAAGGTCTTATCCTTGTACCAAAACCGCCTGCCATAACAATACACTTCATAACGACACTCCTGTGTTATTGTAAATATTAAAAGCAACAGGAACAATAATCAAGTGGACGGTGAGATTTGACAATATAATCCCGCGCAAAAGCTTTACAAACTTTACTTTTCTAATTACTTTTCAGTCTCTCTTACTCTTGGGATTTCTTGCTCAAAACTTCCAGAATCTGCCTCAAAAGTTTACCTCTTCCATGGACTCTGGAGGTGGCGTTTCTTTTTCCTCACGATTTCCTGGAGTTTTTGCATTGGGACAACTACTGCAAAGTAAATGGCTGCTGAAACAAGTAGAAAATTGGTAGTCGCATTAATAAACTTTACAATTTGCATAGGCCCGCGCACTTTAGCTGAAAAGTCATACTTTTTTAGATGATACCAATCAGAGGACTTAGTACATCTGCCATTAAGGGGTTAACGACCTGCCCGAAAGAGCTACCAATTATAACAACGACATTAAGATCTACCACCTTCCCCCACTAAGAAATTCTTGAAACTTTTCACCCCGATCACACCTTTTAAGCACATCAAATAGACAAAAATGAAAACTTCAAAAAACTCTACGACTTCCTATGGAAATTTGTTATTTAGCAGTCTCTTTCTTTCTCTGAAGCAGCCTTTTAATTTCGTTTTTCAACTCCGTAGGATCACCTGATTTCACTACGTAAGCATCGGCGAACCAGGCGGTATATTCGTCCTGATAAGAGCTATAAGCAGTAAACAGGATAACGGGGATGTCCTTCTTTTTCTTTTCTTTCTCAAGGCTTTCAAGAACTTCAAGCCCTGACTTTCCCTTCATCTTAATATCGAGTATAACAAGGTCTACCTGCTCCGTTGATATCTTATAAAGGGCTTCTTCAGCATTTTCCGCCGTTATCACATCGTACCCTTCTCTCCGCAGCATCTCTCCATATACCGCCCTTATATCAGGCTCATCATCCACCAATAAAATTCTGTAATTAGCCATTTCCCCTCCTTTTTACCCTTTAATAACCGCTATAGGGACCATCCTTGCCACTTTCTTAGAAATCCCTGCATTGTGAACCACATCGACCACCACGTCAACATCCTTGTAAGCATCGGGAACCTCTTCGCTTAAAGTCTCCATAGAATGAACCTTCACAAGGATACCTTGTCTTCGTAGCTCCTCAATTATATTTCTTCCCCTTGTTTGTCTTATAGCCTCACTCCGGGAAAGGACCCTTCCTGCGCCATGTGCCGTTGAGCCAAAGGTTTCTTCCATCGCCCTTTGGGTTCCAAGAAGTATGTAAGAAGCGGTTCCCATATCACCAGGTATTAAAACAGGCTGGCCTATCTCCTTATAAACTGCGGGAACTTGAGGGTGCCCCTTCGGAAACGCCCTTGTAGCACCCTTTCTGTGAACAACAACCTTTTTAACCTGCCCATCCACCACATGGTCTTCAACCTTAGCGATGTTGTGGGCAACGTCGTAAATGATCTGCATACCCAGTTTTTCTGCACTCTCGCCAAGGACTTTTTCAAAGGACTCCCTTATCCAGTGGGTAATAAACTGCCTATTTGCCCATGCAAAATTGGCAGCACATACCATCGCACCAAAGTAGGCCTGCCCCTCAGGGGACTTGAAAGGCACCGATGCCAGCTGTCTATCAGGTACATTAATGCCGTACTTATTCATTGCATTCTGGAGCTGCCTAACATAATCGTCGCAGATTTGGTGGCCAAAACCCCTGGAGCCTGTATGGATCATGATTGTAATAGTACCTTCCTCAATCCCTATGATTTTTGCTGCCTCTCTATCAAAGATCCTCTCAACCACCTGGATTTCAAGAAAATGGTTACCCGCACCAAGAGACCCAAGCTGAGGAAGTCCCCTTTCGATTGCCCTCCTTGAGACCTTGTCAGGATTTGCACCGCTCATTGCCCCACCTTCTTCAATCCTCTCCAGGTCTTCCTTCCAGCCAAAGCCCCGTTCCACTACCCAGCGGGCACCATTGAGCATCACATCCCTCAATTCCTTTTCTGTGACTTTGTAAATTCCACCCTTACCCACACCCGCAGGGACATTGTGGAAAACAGCATCCAGAATCTTTTCTAAATGTTTTTCAATATCTGATTTCTTCAGATTTGTTCTTAGTATTCTAACTCCACAGTTTATGTCGTATCCTACTCCACCAGGCGAAATTACCCCCTCTTCCACATCGAAGGCAGCAACTCCGCCAATGGGGAAACCATATCCCCAATGGATATCCGGCATAGCAATGGAATACTCTTGAATCCCGGGAAGACAGGCTACGTTCGCCACCTGCTCAGGTGCATTGTCCTTCTTAATTGAGTCCAGAAGTTTCTCAGAAGCATAAATGATACCTGGAACCCTCATGCACCTTTTATAATCTTGACTAATCTTCCACCTAAAATTGTCAATTTTTTCCAACCTGCCCTCCCACATATTTCACCTCCGCGAATTGTATACTTCCAAAGCCGTCCCTAAAATTCTAATTGCATCTCTCAATTTATCCTCTTCCAAGACATAGGCAATTCTAACCTCATCCACTCCCTTACCTGGCGTTAAGTAAAAGGATTCAGCAGGGGCTACCATCAATGTCTTTCCATCAACATTATAATCTTTCAAAAGCCAAAGGGCAAAGTCTTCCGCATTTTCTACAGGGAGTTTCACAACGGTGTAAAAGGCACCTTCGGGTTTTCTTGCCTCAATTCCGGGAATCTTCGCGAGTTCGTCAAAAACCGCATTCCTTCTCTTTTCATATTCTGCTATCATAGGTCCTATAAATTCATCGATATGCCTAAATCCGTTAACTGCTCCCCATTGCTCTATGGTAGGTGGGCATAGTCTTGCTTGACCCATCTTTAAAAAGGCTTCAAGAAATTCTCTATTTTTCGTAACTATAAAGCCCACACGGGCACCACAAGCGCTAAACCTCTTAGAAATTGAATCAAGAACTATTAGTTGATCATGTACATCTTCAAATTTTAATGTTGTTGTAGGCTTACGCCCATCAAAGGCGAACTCCCTGTAGACTTCGTCCACAAGCAGATATAACCCAAATTCCTTTACCACTTTTATAACATTCTCAAATTCTTCATCTTCATAAATCGTACCCGTAGGATTATTGGGGGAGCAAAGGAGGATGGCCCTGGTTTTATCAGTTACCAATTTTTTTATGACTTCATAGGATGGCAGATGAAATCCATCTTCTACCGAAGTTGGAATAGGCCTTAAAATTATCCCAACTTGCTGGGCAAACCCCTGATAATTGGTATAAAAAGGCTCCGGCACCAAAACCTCGTCTCCATAGTCACCCACCAGGAGAAAGGCAAATAAAATCGCTTCAGAACCTCCTGTAGTTATAAAGACCTCAGAAGGCGATACTTTGACACCGAATCTTTCAAAATAATGGGCAATTGCCTCCCTCAACTCAGGAATACCATCGGAAGGACCATAGGGCAGAACGGGGTCACTAAAATTTCTTATTCCTTCAAATATTTGTCTTGGCGTTGGAACATCTGGCTGACCTATATTTAGATGATAGACAGTGATACCTTTCTTTTTTGCCTCCACTGCGTATGGATAAAGCTTCCTGATTGGTGAAGCCTGCATCTCCTTCGCCCTATTGGAAATCCTTACAGTGTTTTTTTCAATAGACATAAATTCCTCCTTTCAAGCATAAATTTAAGCCAACTTGTGCGAACTGTAAAGATACAAATTGAGAAACTTGAACTCCCATTGAAAATGCTGTAGCCTTAAAAAGTGAAATTAAAAAAATTAATTTACCGAAGAAATTTTTTGAGATTGCCGCACAAAACGCTGTAGATAGCATCTATTTTTTATCCCCTGAAAGACAAATTCTCTTCTGGAACAAATCGGCAGAAACGCTGACAGGATATAAAGCGAGGGAAGTCGTTGGAAGATATTGCTATAATAACATATTAAGACACATAGATGAAAAAGGTAACAACCTGTGCACGGGCAAATGTCCCGTAGTGAAAGTAGTAGAAACGGGAAAAATTCAGGAAGCTGACGTTTTTCTTCACGATAAGCAAGGGGCAAGGATTCCAGTTCACGTTGTAGTTTACCCCGTAAAAAACACCGAAGGTAAAGTCATAGGGGCCGTGGAAAGATTTAACATAAACCTTGGGACATCATTAACCCTTGAAAGTATAAAAAATTTAGAAAAAGAGGCCTTTCTTGACCCCTTAACAGCGATACCAAACCGTAGGTACCTGGAGAAAAAGTTGAGGGAAGCCTTCAAAAGATATCGTTACGACGGGAAAAAGTTTGGAGTTCTTTTTATTGACCTCGATAACTTCAAAGGTATAAATGACAAATTTGGGCATCTTTGCGGGGACAAGTTATTGAAAGCCGTAAGCCAGACAATTTTGATGAACATAAAACCTATAGATACTGTGGGAAGATACGGCGGAGACGAGCTTGTAGTTATTTTACAGGATGTAACTAAGTCAAAACTTAAAAAAACGCAGAGAAACTTTGGAGACTTATAAAAAGTTCAGAAGTAACTTGCGAGGGTCAAGAGATATCGGTTTCAGCCTCCATTGGAGGCACCGTAGTTCGAGAAGACGACAGTTACTACAGAATATTAAAAAGGGCTGATAACTACCTCCAACGGGCAAAAGCAAGTAAACCTTCTATTTTTATAGGGGATTAAGCCCTTGCTTTTGAATTTTTCGCTTCATAAAGTCTCGAATCAGCTATCTTAAGCAGATCTTCTAAACTATTACCCTCCCCAATCGCAGCAATTCCATAAGAAAAAGACAGCGTAAATTCTTTTCCCTCGCAGACTATCTTTTCGCTTAAGAATTGGTCTCTAATTTTTCCTATTACCTGCTCTGCATCTCTCCCCGATGTTTTATAAAGCAAAATAACAAATTCATCTCCTCCATAGCGGATAACATGATCATCCTTCCTAAGTGCACTTATCATTTTTGAAACCATCTTTCTCAACACACAATCCCCCAAAAGATGTCCAAACTGGTCGTTAAATTCTTTAAAACCATCAATATCAATGAGGCAAACGGTATAAAGTTCTGGCACAATTTCCCTGATCTTCCAAAGAAATCTCCTGTTCAAGGCACCTGTTAAGGGGTCCCTCATCGATTCCATTTCCAGAAACTCTGCCCTTCTTTTTTCCAAAACGAGCTTACGGTATAGAGTGGTAAAATCATTCACTATGTAAGAAACATTGATCAAAAGGAATACTGGTAACACATACTGCGTGAGCAGAGTAACCGGCAAGTTAGTGATTAAAACGTAAACATCTCTGAAAACATAGGGTAGTAAAAAGAGCACTGCGTAACAATTTAAAGTTGTCAGAAAATCTGATGATTTGGTCTCGGGGGGCACCAAAGCCCTTTTAAAAAATAAAAGCAGGATAAAAGCCATACTCAAGAAAACCGTCACATCCATTTTGAGGTAAGTACGACGCACGATAACGCTGTCGTTTTTGGTTGCGAGTAGAAGGAGAGAAAGCGCCGCATTGATAATTACAAGAACATAACCTGCATTCCTCAGTGCTCCTTTATATCCAAATTCATAAATAAAACCGAGGGCATACAATGACATTGCTAAGTAAAGGCTGGAAACCACGATCTTTTTGTAAAAAGCATATGGCAAAGGTAAATAGGGAATGTAGAGGTAATCAACAAAATAAAGGGCAAAAAGGATAAGTGAAATTCCGACAACTGCCCTGTGTTTTCTTAAGCCAATCATAAAAGGCAAAAGTATCATAAAAATCCCAAGGACCACAAAGAAACTTATATAAAACTGGTTCAAAATCTGGTTTAAAAACCCCAATAAAATGTAACGAGCCTTGGCATACCTTAGATCACCTACAAAAATAGGATAAAAGACCCCAACAGTATTCTCAGTTTTAACCACTAATTTTAACTCGTTGGAATCGAGTTGTAAGTCCTTTTCCATCAGAAAGAGTTCAGGCTTATTCCACCTAAGCGAAGCAGGACCCAGTAAATTTCCGGATGTCCCTATGAGATGGCCGTTAAGATAAACTGCTAAATAATTTCCATCAATTAAAGGAATGAAGATAGAAGGTTTATCACATTGAACTCTTCTCAAATTGAATCGAAAAATGTGAGTCCCCGGTGATTCTGAGAAGAAAGGTATCGAAATCGTCGAATCGCCACTTTGAAAAGAGGATACAAATATACAATCTCCGCACCCTATACTTCTTGTATCATAGAGTCTCTCAAACAATTTAAAAGTCGCAACCGATAATAGCAAAACCACAAACGGGACCACAATTCTTATGCCAATCTTTCCCATATTAAATACCAAACCTATTCAATGATTCTGTAAAATTCCCTGGCTGGCTTCCTCGGAGGCGCTGCAGGAATCTCCATAGGCCACCCAAGGGGAGTAACCGTGGCCACATAGTGATCCGCAGGCACACCGATTTTTTCCTTAACTTCAGGCCTGTCCATGTCAGCAATCCAACAGGTCCCTAAACCCAGGGTCCAGGCAGCTAACATAAAATGATAAGCGGCAATGCAACCATCCTGCACGTAGCGCCTTGACTTTGACGGATCAGAACAAATTGCCACAGCATAAGGCGCTTCAAGGATAGGCCTTGCAGGTTCTCTTATGTTGCCGAGAAACTGAATTATTTCGGGGTTCTTAATCACTATGAAATAGTAGGATTGTGAATTCCTGGCCGTGGGAGCCCATCTACAGAGTTCAAAAAGTTTTTCGAAAATTTCATCAGGAATAGGCTCCCTTTTGTATCTCCTAATACTCCTTCTTTCGACCAATAACCTCTGAGCGTCCATGCCTTTATTATGTAGCAAAACTTACTTAAAGGCAAGCTGATTTTAGAAGCCTGTTTTTACTTTGAACTTTCATGCACTAAATATTAAAATTAAACCTACTCAAAGGAGGCTCAGTTGATCGATCGAAAGTTATTGAGAGAAAACGCAAATTTATTGAGAGAGGCCCTAACAAAAAGAAACTATGACACTGGAATTTTAGAAGAATTAATAAGACTGGATGAAGATACACGCACCCTGCGAAAGGAAATTGAAAATCTAAGAGCGGAAAAAAATAAAATCAGCAAGGAAATCTCCAAGGCAAAGAGAGAAAATTCAAATCCCGAACAACTGTTAAATCAGGCAAAGGAAATCGATACAAAACTCGAAGAACTTGAAAAAGTATTAGAAGAAAAGGAAAGGGTTCTAAACGAAAAGATATTGTACTTGCCCAACATTCCTCATGAATCATGCCCTGTGGGTAAAAGCTCAGAAGATAACGTAGTAGTAAGGCAACACGGTAAGCTAAGAGAATTTAGTTTTACACCTAAGCCTCATTGGGATATTGCCGAAAATCTCAAGATCATTGATTTTGAGAAGGCAGGCGAAATATCAGGGTCACGATTTGCAATTTACAAAAACGAAGGTGCAGAACTGGAAAGGGCGCTGATCAACTTCTTTTTAGATCAAAACAAGAAAAAAGGTTATGAAGAAATACTACCACCGACCTTAGTGAAAGAGGAATCCATGTATGTTTCGGCGCATTTACCAAAATTTAGAGAGGAAATGTATTACATTCCAGAAGATGAACTCTTTTTAATTCCAACGGCCGAAACAGTCTTAGCGAATTTGCATCGAGATGAAATTTTAAACGAAGAAGAACTTCCAAAATATTACATGGCCTATACCCCGTGTTACAGAAGAGAAGCAGGATCTTACGGGAAAGATGTGAGGGGAATTATAAGAGTACATCAATTCAACAAAGTGGAACTCTTTAAATTCACCAAACCTGAAGATTCCTATGATGAGCTGGAAAAGATGGTTCAAGATGTTGAAGATCTCTTAAAGTTATTAGGGATCCCTTATCGCGTCGTTTTACTTTGCACCGGCGATATGGGCTTTGCCTCATCAAAAACCTACGATATAGAAGTTTGGGCACCTGGCGTTGGAAGATGGTTGGAGGCTTCATCCTGTTCAAACACAGAAAGCTTTCAGACAAGAAGGGCCAAGATGAGATTCAGGAGAAAAGATGGTCGAATTGAATATCCTCATGCTTTAAACGGTTCAGGACTTGCTACGCCGAGGGTCTTTATAGCAATCCTTGAAAATTTCCAGAGAGAGGATGGAAGTGTAGAAATTCCTGAGGTGCTGAGACCCTACATGGGGGGTAAAAATGTCATCCTACCAAAATGAAAGGGAAGAAATTTTACGAGTTTTAAAAATTTTATATGAAAAAGACTTCATCCAGGCTAATGTGGGCAACATCAGTTTAAAGGTAAGCGAGACAGAAATTCTTATCACGCCCCGTGGTAAAAGGAAAGCCGAATTAAACCCGGAAGACATTCTTCTCGTTGACATAAATGGGAATGTAATTGAAGGCACACTGATTCCATCTATTGAATTGAGGACCCATCTCGCCTGGTACAGGGTTAGACCCGACATTCGTGCGATCATCCATGCACATCCTCCCTACACCACCGCCGCGTCTTTCTATACCCCGGTGGAATCAAAACCATTGATGACAGAATTGGCTGATATTCTTGGGCAGAAACTCCTCTCCATACCCTATAGAAAGGCAGGCTCTCCGGAACTTGAAGAAGACGTTGCCGATAAAGGTTCAACGGAAGGGGTCTATATTTTAATACTTCAAAAACACGGGGTCCTTGTTGCAGGTAAAGACCTGATTGAAGCACTAAACCGACTGGAACTCCTGGAATTCGACACCAAAATTAAAATTTTAAAGGAATTGGTAATATGAAGTGGAGTTCTAACAAGGTCAGGGAAACTTTTCTGCAATATTTTAGAGAACGAGACCACGTTATAGTCCCCAGTTCTTCATTATTACCCAAAAACGACCCAACCCTTCTCTTTACCAACGCGGGCATGAACCAGTTCAAACTCTTCTTCCTTGGGGTCGTTAAACCACCTTTTACCCGTGCTGCCTCTTGCCAAAAGTGTTTAAGGGCTGGTGGAAAACACAATGACCTCGATAACGTCGGTTTTACCAAAAGGCACCATACCTTTTTTGAGATGCTCGGGAACTTCTCTTTCAATGATTACTTCAAAGAAGAAGCCATTAAATTTGCCTGGGAACTTCTTACAGAGGTATACAGACTCGAAAAAGAAAAACTCTGGGTTACGGTATACAGGGAAGATGACGAGGCATACAATATCTGGAAAGATATCATCGGCGTGCCTGCAAATCGAATCGTAAAGCTTGGCGAAAAAGACAACTTCTGGGAAATGGGTGAACAAGGACCTGCAGGGCCTTGCTCAGAAATTCTCTACGATCTCGGAGAAGAGGCCGATCCTAAACAAAAGACACCTGAAATGGAAGGAGAACGCTTCCTTGAAATCTGGAATCTCGTATTCATGCAGTACAATAGAAATGAAAAGGGTGAACTGGAAAAGCTGAGCACTAAAAACATCGACACAGGAATGGGGCTCGAAAGACTCCTACGGGTTTTAAATGGTGCAGATTCCAACTTCCATACAGATCTTTTCATGCCCATTATCGAAGAGGTGGAAAGGATAACAGGGGTTAAATACTCCGGTGACGAGCGAGGAAGCGCACACAGGGTATTAGCAGACCATTCTCGTGCTTTGACCTTTGCAATCTCTGACGGAATCTACCCATCCAATTACGGTAGAGGTTATGTATTAAGAAGGATTCTCCGTAGAGCGCACCGTTTTGCCCAGAAGATTGGATACGGAGACAAGCCCATAGTTTACAGATTGGTCCCCGTAGTAGTGGAAATAATGAAAGACGCCTATCCTGAATTAACGGAAAGAAAAACGGAAGTGGAATTTATCATTAAAAGAGAAGAAGAAAGATTTATTGAAAACATTGCCAGAACCCTTCCGAAGCTGGAGCAGGAAATCGAAGATGCTAAGCCATCGGGTGTCTTGAGCGGTAAGGTGGTATTTAAATTCTACGACACTTATGGACTCCCTCTCGATTTAATCGAAGAGTACGCCAAGGATGCGGAGCTCTCAATAGATTGGTCCTCCTTTGAAGAGGAGATGGACATCCAGAGAGAAAAGGCAAGAAAAACGGAAATATTCAAAGTGGACTTGCCCGAGGAATGGGTAACTTTCAGAGAAGGTCAGGTGAAATTTGTAGGTTACGAAAAACTCGAAACACTCTCAAGAATTCTAAAATACGGGTTCAAAGGCGGGAAAATATACATAATAACCGAGGAAACGCCTTTCTACGCGGAAAGTGGAGGTCAAGTTGGTGACAAGGGATTTATAGAAGGGGAAGGTCCTGAAGGGCATTTCTTCGTCGAAGTTTTAGATACGAAAAAGTTAGAAAACCAAATTATACATATCGGAAAGTTGGTTGACGGTAAGATTCAAGATGTAGAGGTCAGGTTAGTTGTTGACGAAAAACTCAGGAAGGGTGCTCAAAGAGCCCATACCGCAACTCACCTTCTCCATGCTGCCCTCCGAGAGGTTCTTGGTGAGCACGTAAGGCAAGAGGGTTCCTTGGTAGAACCTGATAGGCTGAGATTTGACTTTTTACATTTCTCAAAACTGAGAAAGGACGAGATTGAAGAAATTGAAAGAATTGTTAACACAAAGATCGTGGAAAATATTCCCGTCGTGATAAAATATCTAAAATATGACGAGGCAGTTAAAGATGGCGCAATGGCGCTTTTCGAGGGGAAATACGGTGAAATCGTCAGGGTAATTTACATTGGCGATTTCTCGCGGGAGCTATGTGGCGGTACCCATGTGGAAAGAACCGGAGACATAGGATTTTTCAAAATAGTAAAGGAAGAGGCCTCCAGTGCCAATATTAGAAGGATTGAAGCCTATACAGGGCTCAAAGCCCTTCAATATGTTCAGAAAATGGAGGAAACAATTATAAGTTCAGCCGAATTGCTATCTACTACTCCGGATAAGCTGGCTGAAAAAATTGAGAAGAACCTCGAGCTTATGAAATCCTTAGAAGACGAAGTTAAAACTTATTTGACTAAATGGGCGGACCTAAAAGTTAAAGAAATTTTGGAAAAGCCATTAAAATTCAACAACTTTTCAGTTTTTGCAGAATATGTTAAAAACGCGGATATAAATGCGCTGAGAGCCTTAGCTGATAGAATCAGAGTAACCCAAGACCATGGAGTTGTGATCTTGATCGGCAGTAGAGAAAACAACGTCTCCTTCATGGTAGAGATTCTTGGGAACATTGAAGGTATTGATGCATCAAAACTGGTGAAAATCATTGGAAAACACCTAAAAGGTGGCGGCGGTGGGAGTAAAACAAAGGCTGAAGGCGGTGGCAAGGACCCTTCAAAAATAGGGGAAGTCTTAGATTTAATAAAAACAGGAAAACTTTTTACTCAGGAGGTTTAATAATGGATATATTCAAAAAGTGCTATGAATTCGAAGAAGCGGAGAAAGCAAAACAATTAGGCTACTATCCTTACTTTCATCCTGTCTCCTCCGCTGAGGATACAGAAGTAGTAGTGGATGGCAAAACCCTTATAATGTTGGGGTCCAACAATTACCTTGGACTCACCACCCATCCTTATGTAAAGAAAAAAGCCCAGGAGGCTATTGAAAAATACGGAACAGGAAGCTGCGGTTCAAGATTCTTAAATGGAACTCTTGATATTCACGAAGAACTTGAGGAAGAACTGGCAAAATTTGTTGGGAAAGAAAAGGCACTGGTCTTCAGCACTGGTTACCAAACAAATCTCGGGATAATGTCGGCACTCCTTGGCAAACACGATGTCGTGGTCCTTGACAAGTGGGATCATGCAAGTATTGTAGATGGTACAAGACTCGGCTATGCCCATGTTTTAAGGTTTAAACACAACGATATGGAACATTTAGAGAAGATTTTAAAAGCTATTCCTGAGGATAGGGGCATCCTGATCGTAGTAGATGGCGTTTTTAGCATGGAAGGCGACATTGCAAATCTACCAGAACTTGTAAGACTGAAGGAAAAATACGGAGCAAGGTTAATGGTTGATGATGCCCATTCCGTTGGCGTATTGGGAAAAACAGGGGCTGGAACCGCCGAACACTTTGGTTTAACGGAGAAAGTAGACTTAATAATGTCGACTTTCAGTAAGTCCTTCGCTTCCATCGGTGGTTTTGTTGCAGGAGACGCCAAAGTAATTGAATATATTAAACATTTCGCAAGGCCAATGATTTTCAGCGCTGCCTTAGCTCCAGGTCAGGTAGCTGCTGCCAGAGCAGCTCTCGAAATTATGAAAAATGACCACGAGAGAAGGGAAAACCTCTGGAGAAACACAAAGTTCTGGCATAACGGTCTGAGAAGCCTTGGATTCGACATTGGAGAAACCCAAACCCCAATTGTACCTGTAATCATAGGCGATGATATGAAGACCTTCATGTTCTGGAAAAAACTTATGGAGTATGGAGTATACACCAACCCCGTTATAACCCCCGCTGTTCCACCTGGAAGACAGCTTATAAGAACAAGTATTATGGCAACTCACACCATAGAACAACTGGAGAGAGCTTTAGAGGCCTTTAAGAAAGCAGGCAGAGAGCTGGGACTTATCTCATAAAATTTTTCTGGAATGTTTAAAGTCTCATTAGTAGTAGGTGCGAGACCAAACTTCGTTAAAGCGGCTCCACTTTTTTATGCTTTGAAAAAAATCCCGTCCATTGAAGTCGAATTAGTCCACACAGGACAGCATTACGATGTGAATATGTCTGATGTTTTCTTCAGCCAATTAGAATTGCCCATTCCTGATGTTAACCTTGAAGTCGGTTCCAAATCCCATGGTAAACAGACAGGTGAGATGTTGATAAAACTTGAAGAGCATTATACCAGCTCCAAGCCTGATTTGGTGGTCGTCTTTGGTGATACCAATTCGACCTTAGCAGGTGCACTATCCGCTGTAAAACTTGGAATAAAAGTTGCCCATGTTGAAGCGGGTGTGAGAAGTTTCGATATGACAATGCCGGAAGAAGTAAACAGGATTCTCGTGGATAGAATTTCCGATCTACTCTTCATTCCTGACAAATACGCTAATTCGAATCTAAAAAAGGAAGGCATACCGCCACATAAAATCTTTCTCGTTGGAAACATTGTTATTGATACCCTCGTGAAATATCAAGGTAAAGTGGCATCCATTGAAAAAGATGTACTGAATAAAGCAAACTTGAAGCCCTTCCAATACGCCGTTGCAACGATCCACAGGGCTGGAAACGTTGACGAAGAAAAAAGATTAAAGGAAATTATGAACATCTTAGAAAGATTGGCTCAAAAAATACCCATCGTCTTCCCAGTTCACCCAAGGACAAGAAAAAAAATCGAGGAAATGGGATATAAACCTGAAGAAAGGATCAAATTCTTAGAACCTCTCGGATACCTCGAATTCATTGCCCTCTTAAAAAATTCCAGAATAGTTCTCACCGACTCAGGGGGCGTGCAAACGGAATCTACTTACCTTGGTGTTCCCTGCTTGACCCTTCGAGAAAATACCGAATGGATTATTACCCTTAGAAAGGGCACCAATCACCTTGTAGGATACGATATTGACCTTATAGAGAGAATCGTCGACAAAATCCTGAGTGGAGAACCAAAGGGCGAAAAGGTTGCGAGAAAACCATCGAAAATTGAATATTGGGATGGGAAAACATCGGAAAGAATATCTGAAATAATCAGCAATTTTCTAAAGGAGCAAAGCCATTAAGTTCAAGTCCCTTTTACAATTTGCGATTGCGACCTTTGTTTCCCGAATTCTCGGATTTATCAGGGATGCATCGATCGCCTACTTAGTAGGCGCAGGGAGATTTGCAGACATATTTAACGTAGCCTTTAGAATTCCAAATTTCCTGAGGGATATGCTGGCGGAAAACGCAATGCAAACAGCCTTTGTACCAAATTATGTAAGGGCCTTAGAAAAAAACGAAGACCCAGATCACTTCTTAAACTTAATATTCACCATCTTTTTATTCGCATCGCTCTTAATCACTGTTCTTGGTATTATTTTTTCAAAGCAGATCGTGCTCGTTACTGCATACGGCTATACCAGCATACCCGAAAAGTTTTACAAAACCGTTGAAGTCACAAGGATAACCTTTCCTTACCTTATTATCGTTTCTATTTCCGCCCTCTTTCAGGCTGTTCTAAATTCGAAAAACGAATTTTTCCACCCTGCACTTTCCCCTGCCCTATTCGGCCTCGGAATTATTGTAATTACAATCGCTGCAAAATACTTTATCCCGGTGGAAGAATATACGAGAGTGCTTGGATATTCTGTCCTCTTTGGTGGCCTGCTGCAACTTTTATACTTAGCACAAAGGCTCGAGGTGCACCGCATTTACCCGAAGCTTACCTTTAATTTCCACCATCCATATTTAAGGGATTTTGGAAAGTTACTCATCCCCGTTTTAATAAGCGTTGGTTTTTCTAAGATTGCACCCTTTATAAACACTCTTATAGCAACTTTTTTAAGAGAAGGCTCCATTTCTTATCTAACTTATGCCTATCGTTTGATGCAGGTACCGGTAGGCCTCTTTGCAGTGGGACTACAAACGGTCTCGATGCCTTCCTTTTCACAGATCGTCGCAAGGAACAAAGAAATTAGAGATGCTTTATGGAAGTCTTTCTTCTATGCAGTGCTCTTAACCCTCCCCTCCTCTATTTTCATGATGTTTTACTCCGGTGAAATAGTTCAAATACTCTTTCAAAGAGGCGCCTTTACATATCTCGACACTCTCCACACCACCCAAGCCTTGATTTTATACACACCACACGTATTCGCTATCGGTGTATCAAAGATATTTCTAAACTATTACTTCTCTAAGGGAGAAATCAAGATTCCCAATATAAGCGTGGCTCTCGGAACCACAGCGAATATTACGATAGCACTTACACTCTCAAAATACCTTGATTTTCCAGCCCTTGCCCTCGCCGTATCTGCTGGGATGTCAACGCAGGCACTCTTTTTGACTGCAACGGTCTCTAAAGAGAGCCCTATAACGCCGGAATATTTACAAAAAGTAATCAAGGTAATGGTGGCAAGCTTAGTTTCCCTTTTTCCATGCTATTTCATACACTTGCGTAACTCCTTACAAAGACTTACCGCAGGCTTCATCTTTTATACCGCAACCTTTCTCTTAATCGCTTACCTTTGGGACTTTCTTCCAGAAATAAAGGGCACTAAAAAATTTGAGGAGCAAAAGTTAGAATAATAGCATTATGGAGTTAACAAGGCTAAGGGGAAAGGAATTAAGAAAGGCACTATTAGCAGGAATCATAAAAGTTCAAGACCTTAAAGATGAATTAAACAAGATCAACGTTTACCCTGTTCCCGACGGTGACACTGGCACTAACCTCGCTGAAACCCTTGCTGGTGGTGTAAACATCCTAATCGAGTCTTCGAGTCTCAAGTTGTGTGAAATAGTAAGAAGATTCGCAGAGGCAATTCTTTTTACCGCTAAAGGCAACTCAGGTACAATTTTGTCCCAGTTTTTTACTGGATTTGCCGAGGCTTTGAAAGGAAAAGAGAGCATTACCACCTCGGAATTTGCTGAAGCATTAAAACACGCAACAGGCACGGTCTACGACTCCTTAGATAAACCTGTAGAGGGGACTATCATAACGGTGATGAGAGAAGTTGCCGAATATGCTGTGGAAATTTCCGAGAGGGAAAGAGATTTTATCAAATTCTTAAGGTTGCTTCTGAATAAGGCAGAAAAGTCCTTAGCCAAAACCCCTGATTTGCTTCCAAAACTCAAAGAGAAAGGCGTCGTGGACTCCGGAGCCTTTGGGTTTGTTTTAATTTTAAAAGGTATCGTAGAGTACATAGATACAGGTAAAATCGAACTCAGTAAAGTCCCTTCAAAAGAGACCCGAAAAATAATAGAAGAAGAGAACATAGAACATAGATACTGCACAGAAGCAGTTATCAAAAGTGAAGGACTCGACAAGAAAAAACTGGCGCTTATTCTCGGGGCCCTGGGAAGTTCCCTCTTGATTGCAGGTGCTGGGGGACTTTTCAAAATTCACATCCATACCAATTGGCCTCACAAGGTCTTTGAAGCTCTGAAGGAAAAGGGTACCATACTAAAACAAAAGATTGATGATATGATAGAGATGAATCTAAAGGCCAGAAAGAAAAAATTTGGCGTGGTTGTGGATTCAACAGCGGACATACCACTCGATATCGCCCAGGAGTTCGGGATAAACATAATACCACTACAACTCATTATGAATGGGAAAACTTATCTGGAAGGGATTGACATTGACAAAAAACAGGTCCTTGAACTTTTGGTAGAAGGCAAAACCCGCCTCTCTACCTCTCAGCCTGACCCAATTTCCATTGAAAGAACAATAAAAGAAGCATTCTCAAAACACGAAAAAATTATGATCGTAACCCTTAGTTCCCAACTATCTGGAACCTTCAACGCTATAAGAATAGTAGCTTCAAAATACCCAAATGTATACCTTTTCGATGGGAAAATGGCATCACTCGGTACAACCCTCCTCGCGCTCAGGGCGCTGGAAAAATTTGAGGAGGGCTATGACATTGAGAATATTTTGGAATACCTCAGGAAAGTTCAAAAGAAATCGCTTTTCATCCTCACTTTGAAAACCGTGAAATATCTTATGAGATCTGGTAGAATTTCCAACCTTAAAGGTGGAATTGCGGAGCTAATGCAAATAAAACCTATCATTACGGTAAATTCTGAAGGTAAACTGGAATCCATCGGAACAGCCTTAGGAGAAGAAAAGGCATTTAAAAAGATCGTCAAAATTGCAAAGGAAAGACTTAATCCTTTCCAGACTTATGACTTTGGAATCGCGTACGTAGGGAAAAGTGAATTTGTTGAGCGTTTAGAGGCCTTCGTAAGATCAGAATTTTCAGTCAGAAAACTAATTGTAAATGAGGCTGGACCTTTACTCTCCATTCATGTAGGTCCCGGTGCTTATGGCCTTGTCGCTCTACCGGTGTTCTAATCTACTAACGATACAATCCCTTCCTTAAAATATAATCAGAAACCCTTTCCGGGACAAAGAATCTTATACTTTTGCCTTGCTTAACCCTTTCCCTTATTTCCGTTGAAGAAATGTCAATAAGCCTTTCATCCAAAAAAATGACTTTCTCTGAAACTATTGGCTTGAGCTCCCAGCCAGGTCTTTTCAAAACAATAAAATTCACCATTTCAAGAAGCCTGTCATAATTATACCAGCTTGGCAAGGCTTGATACTGGTCCGCACCGATTATTAAATAGAATTCTGCCTCGTTAAGTTTTTCTTTCAATTTTTCCAGCACATTCACAGTATAGGATGGGACAATATTCTCCACAGCTTCAAAATCTGAAGCCTCAAAATATTCAAAGCCGGACGTAGCGAGCTTAACCATATTAAAGCGATCATCAAAGGAGGCATAGGTTTCTTTGTGGGGCGGCTTGTAATTCACTAAAAAGATAATTTTGTCCAGTTTCACATTATCCCAAATATCTTGAGCAAGAATAATGTGTCCAATATGAATGGGATCAAAGGCACCACCAAAGATACCTATTTTTTGCATGATTTTTCGATTGCCTTTGCTAAAACCTTGATACTCTTTTGAAAACCTTTATCCTTTAAGTTTCCAATATCGCCAAAGAGAACCCTCGCTGAATCACATTCCTTCCTTAATAAATAACTCCTTACTTTCAGGATTTTCGCCGCAGTAATCAGACTGTCATCCTCAGGAAACTCTTCAAAAACAAGATCTATGTAAACATCGGCAGCCCTTGGTTGGCCAATCTTTAAATAAGTATCTGCTATGTATAAATATTTCAGACCCTTACGCCTGTACAGCGCCTTCTCGAGTTCCCTTGCCTTTGTCATCTCTGGAGAATCGGGAAACCTGCTCTTAAACTCTTCAATATACCTCTTGGCCTCGTTGATGGATTCGGTATCCCTTGAGATCGTCTTACTTTTTTCCACATAGCACTCTGCTAACTCCAAGTAGGAAATCGCCACATACTCACTGGTAGGAAAGGTATTGATTAAAAAGATATATTCTTTAATTGCATCATCGTAGTTTTTCGCCTCTTTATAGCTCTTGGCAAGGTAATATTGAGCTGCGTCAAAACTGTCACTGAGCGGATATTTAAAAACAAACTCATTGAAGAGCTCTGCAGACTGATTGTACTTCTTCTTTTCAAAATATTCTTTAGCCCTTCTAAAAAGGTAATCCGAAGTTGCAGGAGGCTGTGCCTTCTTTGCTTGACAGGACATAGAAAATAACAGCCCCAATAAAATTAACTTTTTCATACTGACTCCTTTCCTTGAATTATAAAGGAAAGTGTGCGTCAATTAAACTTTACCTTCATAAATATAAGGCTGGATAAAAGGCCGAAGGAGGCAACCGTACCCCAGATCAAAATGGGAGTCTTAAGGAACATATCAATTAAAACTCCACCGATAAAGGGCGCTACCGCCCATGAAAGACCTTCAATAAATCCGAGAAAACCTATATATAGACCCCTCTTGTCTTCTGGCGCCATTGCCGAAGTTATAGTGGTCAAAAGGGGCATAGCCAGCATTTCACCAAGGGTCAAAAGGACGACTCCAACCGCAAAGTTTCCAAAATTCCTTGAAAAGGTAAAATAAAAATACCCCACAGAATATAGAAGCGAGCCAAGGATCAAGCCCTTTTTGTAACCAACATAATCAACAATTTTGATAATGAGCATCTGGAAGAAGACCACCATAAAACCATTGATACTGTAAAGATAACCGATCTGAACGTTATCCAGACCCTTAGACTTGGCATATACAGAGAGGGTAGAGATAAGCTGGCCCATGAGAAGAGAAAGAATGAAAGTTCCGGCGATAAATACAATGAAATTTTTGTGTTTGAAAACTTCACCAAAGGAAACTTCCTTTTTAACATTAACATTGACACTTTCTCCCTTAGAGGAGACAAGGTACACAATCAAGAAAACACAAATTATTTGGAGCAAAAAAGAGGCAAAGAAAGTTAGAGCGTAGGAATAGCGAGAAATAAATCCACCAATGGATGGACCAATGGCAAACCCCAAGTTACCTCCTACTCTTATCACGCTGTAGGCAAAAGGTCTATCTGGCTCATCGATATGTTTCGCCACAAAGACATCGGAGGCAGACATGAAAAAGCTGGCTCCACCAGAATTGAGTAGAAAGAAAAAGAAAAACAAAAGTGGATTCGCCTTTAGTAGAATCAAAATTGAAAAACCTAAAAAGCCTGTTGCCCTGAAAAGTAAACCAAGTTTCATCACGGTATCAGCGGGCAGGGTATCAGACAGTTTACCAGCATAAAACCTTAGAAAGGATCCCAGTATAGACGCAAAACCGATAATAGTACCAACAAGGCTCATGGGCACGCCGCGTACATTGTAAAGATAAATGCTTAAAAAGGGAATACTAATTGCATAGCTTGCGGATTGCAATCCACGAATCACCGCGAGGCTGTAGAGTTTAAGTGCAGTCTGCTTCTCCACATAATTATTGTAAAGCAGATTGTTCGTATTATGAACTAATTGAGGGATAACTATTTACTTTTCGGTCTTATGCAATTATAATATATTTGCTCTTACTCAAAAGGGGGTGTATTGGATTCGACAGGGCCGGTTTGAATCATAGAGCGCATGCCGGGGTGTGGCCACCTCGTTAATAAGGCCACAAAAAACAACTGCCAACTACAGCTACGCATACGCTGCTTAATTAAAGCAGCCGTCCCTTCTCGGGGTGCTCCTGCCCGAAAAGAGGGCGTGATACACAGGAGCTGGACTCGGGCCCACGCCTTCGGGGTTCGGGTCGAGAACCAAGAAGGCTATCCCTCAAAGCACCTGCCTGTCGGTGCGAGAGGGAGAAATTCTAAGACAGGCTAAGCATGTAGGGCTCTATGGTTCAAGGCCCCTGGACGCGGGTTCAATTCCCGCCACCTCCACCAGTCTTATTTTCGGACCAGTTAAAAAACCTAATTTGTTGAACATCACATTGAACTGTTAAAATTTATAGCTTCTACGACTTTTTGGGATCAAACTGGTTTCGATGATTAAAAAGAATTTTGGAAAACAAGCCCTCGTTAGACTTTAAAAGTTTAAAATCAAAAAGCTCAAGAAAACCCCTGTTGAAGAGAAAACTTAGGGAAGTTTAAAAAAATTGTTTTAGGTTAATAACTGGGGCCGCCCCGTTTCACGGGGCGGCCCCAGTTCCAATTAATCAAAGCCTCCGACAAGCCAGCTCTTTACTCTTCCCTCTTTGCCTTGATTTTCTCAAAATAGGTATAAATCACCGGTACAACAAAAAACGCCATAATTGTTGAAGCGGTGAGTCCGCCAATCATCGCCACGGCCAAGGGTTGCCTTAAAGCGCCACCTTCCGTATGACCAGACAAAGCCATTGGTATTAATCCAAAAATAGTAGTTAGGTTTGTTATAAGTACCGGCCTCAATCTTGTGACTGAACCTTGAATAACCGCTTCCAGCGGATCAATACCTTTTTCCCTTAACTCCTTATAGAATGTCAACATAACAATCGCCTGGTTTACCACAACACCTACGAGAATCAAAGCGCCAACCATTGAGGAAACCGAAATTGTAGTACCTGAAATCCACAAAGCCAGAATGACACCGATGAAAGCAAGGGGAATAGTTAGCATAATAATTATCGGATCTTTTAAGGATTCCAGTTGGGCCGCCAAAATCATATAAACGAGGACAATTGCTGCAAAGATAGATATTCCAAGGTTCTTTATCATATCCTGAACCTGCTCAAACTCACCCTTAATCTGTAAGCTGTAGCCTTCCGGAAGAGAAAGTTTAAACAGCCGATCCCTAATTTCAGCGAACACCTCGCTCTTCTTTCTACCCTGAATATCAGCAAGAACTTTTATGACCCTCGACTGGTTCTCATGATCAATTTGTACTGGCCCATAATCATAGGAAAAATCTGCTATTTCCTTCAAAGGAATTACAGCCCCTGTCGGAGTCAGTATGGGGAAGTAATAGAGCTTTTCGACATTTTCTTTCAAATAGGTCGTATCGGCTTTCAAAACGAGATTGTAATCCTTCCCCCTCAATCGTAATTTTGTTGTGGTCATTCCCTGGAGGGCGATCTGGAGTTCCCTCTGAATTTGAATGGGAGTAAGCCCAAAGTACGCCGCCTTGTCTCTAAGAATATTTATTCTTAACTCCGGTTTAGCCTTTTTAAGTGAAATCTCAACGCCTGTTATTCCCTTAATTTTTCCAATCTCTTCAGCCACTGTGTTTGCAAGGGATGAGAGTTCTTCAAGGTCTTCACCATAAAGAGAAATTTCCACCGGTTTACCTGCACCCCCAAAGAACAAAGTATTAACGAGATCCATAGACTTTACAGTAGCGCCCTGATAAATGGGTGCTTTCTGTAAAATCTCATTTGCGATCTGCATTGCACTCTTCTTTCTTTTTGCAGCGTCAACAAGTCTAATAAGTAATGTTGCAGAGTTGCTTCCCTGCGAGGTGCCGAACATCATACCTGTTCCCGAAGATCCACCTATCGCCAGTACTCTCTGAACTTCAGGGTATTCTTTAGCAATATCAATGATCTGATCCACATAGTGCTCTGTCTCCTTAAGATTTGTTGCAGGAGGAAGTTCAATGGAGATTATTGCAGTTCCCATATCCATAGGAGGCATAAATTCTTTATCAATGAATTTTAGAAGGGGTATGGAAGCCAGGAACAGAACAATAGCGCCGATTAAAACGAGGCCTCTTTTTGGCAAAACGAAATTTGTAAGCAATTTCTGGTAAAACTCTCTAACAGGAGTAAACCAGTAACGCTTTCTCATTTCTTTAAGGGCGACCGACTGAGTAATGTAGCTTGAAGTCATCACCGGAATAATCGTTATAGCAACAAGAAGTGAAGCCAGAAGAGTAACAGTAACAGTTACTGCAAGGGGTTTTGTGAACTGTCCTATCATACCGCCAATATAAATGAGGGGAAGGAATACTACAATATTTGTTAAAGTTGATGCAGATATTGCGGTCCAGACCTCCTCAGTACCGCTAATTGCAGCACTATACCTGTCTTCACCGAGCTCTTCGTGTCTGAAAATATTTTCAACTACTACAACGGCCGCGTCCACTAACATTCCAACACCCAGTGCTATTCCTGCAAGGGTCATCATATTGAGGGAATAGCCTAAGAAATAAAGAACTGTAAAAGATATGATAACCGAGAAAGGAATTGCTAAACTGATGATAACCGTTGGCCTAAGATCGATAAGGAAAAGGAAAATCATCAACGCAGCAAGAATTGCGCCAATAATCCCGCTGTTTATGGTCTCTGAAGCAGATTTTGTTATAAAACGTGACTGGTCAAACCCCTTTTCCAGTTTTATATCCTTATACCATTTCGAAAGCCTGCTGATCGCTTTATCCACTCGCTGGACCACTTGAACTGTGTTTGCACCAGACCTCTTATAAACAGAGATAATTATAGCTTCATTTTTGAAGGACTTCGCAAAGCCTAACCTTTCCGACTCTGTGGAATATACCTTTGCAATATCCTTCAAGAAAACAGGAAGTCCATTTTTCCTAAAACCAACCACCTGATTTTCCAGGTCCTTTACTCCACCGTACTCTCCTATGGTTCTTATCAAGAGGGTCTTCTGTCTTATATCGACCTTCCCTGATGGAAAGTTAAAATTGTTAAGCTGGAGCATCTGTGAAATCTGGGAGAAGGAAACACCAGCCTCAATGAGCTTTGGTATGTCCACTTCGACCCAGTACTCAATATCCCTTCCACCAAGAACATCAACTGTGGCAACCCCTTCGACCCTTTCAAGATACGGTGCTATATCATCCTCAAGGAGCTTCTTAAGTTGGGTCAACGTGTATCTGTCAGAGGTAGCAACGTAACGAGCCACTGGCATCATTGAGGCATCAAACTTAAAAACAATCGGCTTTTGGACATCCTGTGGTAAATACCTTTCAATTAGACCGATTTTGTCTCTAACTTCTTGAGCTGCAAAATCCAGATTTGTTCCCCACTCAAACTCCACTATAACTAATGATATGCCTTCTAAGGACTGGGAAGTTACCTTCTTCACACCAGAGACCGTCGAAACCACACTCTCTATGGGTTTTGTTACTAACTGCTCAATATCCTCCGGAGCAACGTTTTCATATCGAGTAACGACAGTTACTGCAGGGTAGGTCATCTGAGGCAGAAGGTCAAGACCCATCCTCGATAGTGAAACTGCACCGAGAACTAAAAGGACGCCGATGAACATTAAAATCGTTACAGGATGCCTGACAGAAAATTTAATCATAACTTATTTCCCTCCAATTTCAACATGTGCGCCATCGTAGAGGCCTTCGGCTCCAAGAGTTACGACAAAATCACCCGGCTTAAGATCCCCTTTCACCTCTGCTTGTCCTTCGCTTACAATACCAACCTCTACAGGAATTTCTTTCGCTATACCATCCTTAACGGCATAAACGACGGTTTTATTACCCTTCTGCACCAGAGCAGTTTCAGGTACGATTAAAACCTGAGATTTTCTTCTCACGACAATTTTAACCTTTACAACGGAACCGTACTCAAAAGCATTTTCATTTAGAGCAATCCTTGCTTTTCCTGTGAAGCTCATTGGATCTACCCCCTGAGACCTCGTAACTACTTTTCCTGCAACAACCTTATCATCACGCACTGCATAGGCGAGGGATCCAACTCGTACTTTGCCCAAATCTTCCGAGGAAAGCCCAACTTCAACAGCCTGCTTCTCAGATACGACATAAGCAAAAGGCTGCGTCTGCAAAGCCATCTGCCCTACTTTACCATTTATCAAGGTAATAATCCCATCAATTGGAGCAGTAATCTGCAAGTATTCAGTTTTCACACCAGGTATTTCTCTATCAAGAAGGGCAATCACTTCGTCTTTCTTCACCCTATCACCTTCATTTTTCAATATGCTAACAACCCTTCCAGGCATTACGGGAAAAACTGGGGCCTCTTCCAATCCAGTAACTCTACCGTATGTATAAATATACTCGCTAATTTCGCCAAGCTTAACCTTATCAGCCTTCACAAGAAATTTCCTTACCGTTTCACTTTGGGCATGAAGAACTCCAAGAATCAGAAGAGACATTACAATTTTATTAAAAACCTTCATAGCTACCTCCTTATTTTATTCCTTTCAAGGTTTTTTCGAGGTCCATTGCCTTAAAGATACAATCCGCAAGGGACTGTAATAGCAATGCCCTCTGAGAAAAATAGTTGGTTTCGGCATCAACAAAATCAAGTTGCGTAGCAAGCCCCCTCTCATACTGTGTCTTAACCGTGTTATAAAGGGCTTCAGCCACCCGAAGATTTTCTTTCTGAGCCTCATACTTCTCTAAAGCTATCTTTAAGTTCCTCTTTGCTTTCTCAAACTCGAGAACAGCAGCATTCTTTTGATACACTATCGTGTAAGAAAGGGCCTTCTTCTGATAGTAAACCTCTTGCATCTGATAATTACCCTTTAAACCGTCAAAGATGGGGAAAGATAAACCGACGGTAAAGGCCCAGTAGTCTTTCCATATATTTTCAAAGCCAAAGGGTTTTTGCATAAGATAATTGAAGGAATAAAAGACGCTGGGAAGATTGGTTGCGGAATAGTTTTTCATTGTTAGATCAAGAATCTTTTCTTTTAGGGCAAGGCTTCTTAAATCGTACCTTGAGTCTACATTGAGCTCTGAACCGAGAAGGGTGTTGAAGTAAGCTGTGTCAATGGTAAGAGAATCCACGAGTACTATCTCGACAGAGTCAGAAAGGCCCATGACCAATCTTAGCATATCAAGAACATCTCGATAAGACCTCTCAGCATCCATCACCTGAACCCTGTTGTTCTTATATTTAGCCTCGGCCTGGAGAAGTTCCACTTCCGTTGCAGTTCCAAAGGAATATTTTCTTTTAGTTGTCTCGTAATGTTCCAAGAGCTCTTCATCGACCTTTTTTGAGAGATTGACAAACTCCCTCATAACCAACGCATAGCTGTAGAGTTGTTTAATCTGGAAAGCCAAATTTTCTGAGCTCGCAGAGTCAGAGAGAATTTTATCGTAGAGATTTACTGCCGCAATTTTGTAGGTTCTAAGGAGAGTTCCCCAGGTGAAAACAACCTGGCTTATTCCCAGATTTATATTGTAATTGTCCTTTTGACCAAAGGGGATCGAAACACTATGACCAACGGGGATGAAGGCACCAGAGGGAGTTCGTACAAGACTATCGAGCTGAAAGCTTTTCATCTCCTGAACGATGGATACCCTCCTGTAGCTTGCATCCAGCTTTACTTGAGGTAGAAAAACTGAGCGAGCCTGCAACTTTTGAGATTCAGCAGCTTTGACCTGTGCCTTGGAAGCCAGAAGAAGCGGACTATTTTGAAGTCCTATTTCTACCGCACCTTTTTGAGTAAGGTACAGTGTATCACTTATGGAAATTATTAGAAGAATTAGCGCAACCATAGTGCACTCCTTTACTTTTTAATAAATGCCCTTTTAAAGATTGAAAACACTTCCTCTTCGACACTTTCAGAAAGCGTCCCCTCTATTACACTATTAAAAATGGGCCTCATAACCATGCCCACGAAAGCATTAGATAAGACCTCTACATTCCCTTCGTAGGCAATCCCTTGTTTGATTGCATCTTCAAACAAATCTTTTATAAACCGTGTAAATTCTTTCTGTTCCTCAATAATTGCGTTTTTTATCCTCTCGTTCCACAAATTTGCCAATGGTATTTCATACATCATTCGAAGGATAAAATCTCTGTTTTCATTGATTAGCAACACAAGGGTTTTTATAAGTGCCCTGATTTTACCTTCAAAGGAATTCTGACTCTCAAGAGCCTCTTTTAGCTTCTGAGTGAAGTATTTAATACCTTCTTTTATCAAGCACTGATAAAGATCCTCCTTGGACTGGAAATAGAGATAAAGGGTTCCCTTTGCTACACCAGCCTCCTTAGCGACATCCTCCATTTTGGTCTCGTAGAACCCCTTTTTACCGAAGACGTCCCTTGCTGCAATAAGTATTTTTTCCTTTGTTTCCATATTTTACACCTCTGACTGACCAGTCAGTCATAAATTATGGATGTGGAAATATGAAATGTCAAGCAAGACACGTAAACCTTTCTATAAGAGCGGATAGCTACACACAAAAAGCTAAGCAGCACTTTTACTTATTATCTCGTCAAGTTCCTGACCCGTAATCGTTTCCTTCTCAAGGAGATAATTTGCTACCTTATGAAGTAGCTCCATTTTTGACCTTAGAATTTCCAATGCCTTATCAAAGGCATTTTTTACAATCTCTTTTATCTCATTATCAATCAATCTGGCGGTCTCTTCTGAATAATACTTTCTCACACCAAGCTCTCTACCGAGAAAGATTTCCTCTTCCTCCTTCCCGAGAGTGACAGGTCCTATCTTCTCAGACATACCCCAATCGGTCACCATTCTTCTCGCGATCTCAGTAGCCTTTGATAGATCATCGGCCGCACCGGTGGATTCTTCGTTAAATACAAGAAGTTCTGCTGCTCGGCCACCAAGAAGTACGGATAGCTGGGTCAGAATGTAAGACTTGGTATAAAGATAACGATCTTCACTGGGGAGAGATTGAGTCGCTCCTAAGGCCCTTCCATGGGGAATTATAGTTATTTTATGAACAGGATCAGCACCAGGTAAAAACTTAGCAACAAGTGCATGGCCCGTTTCATGATAAGCGATCCTCTTCTTTTCCTCCTCAGAAATGACCATACTTCTTCGTGCAATTCCCATTATTAATTTGTCCTTGGCCTCTTCAAAGTCCTGCATTTCAACTACTTGCTTGTTCTTCCTCGCAGCAAGAAGAGCAGCCTCATTGACAAGGTTAGCCAAATCCGCACCAGTAAAACCTGGTGTAGATTGAGCAATTAACTTAAGGTCCACATCGGGGCCAAGGGGGATCTTTCGCGTATGTATCTTTAAAATCTCTTCTCTACCCTTAACATCCGGAATGGGGACATAAATTCTTCTATCAAACCTCCCCGGTCTTAAAAGCGCAGGGTCAAGGATATCAGGCCTATTAGTAGCCGCCATGACAATAATACCTTCCGAAGAGTCAAATCCGTCCATCTCCACAAGAAGTTGATTTAGGGTCTGCTCCCTTTCATCGTGTCCACCACCAAGTCCTGCACCCCTAAGTCTTCCAACAGCATCAATCTCATCGATAAAAACTATACAAGGTGCATTAGCCTTGGCCTGCTCAAATAGGTCTCTTACCCTTGCCGCTCCAACACCTACGAAGAGCTCCACAAATTCAGAACCAGAAATTGAAAGAAAAGGCACTCCTGCCTCTCCCGCAACTGCCTTTGCTAGCAAAGTCTTACCGGTACCAGGCGGTCCAACAAGCAAAACACCTTTGGGAATCCTCGCACCGATTCTTGCAAATTTATGAGGGTTTTTCAAAAACTCAATGATCTCCTGTAGCTCGACTTTAGCCTCATCACAACCTGCAACATCATTAAAGGTTACTTGAGGCTTTGATTCCTTCAGGACTTTCACTCTGCTCTTTCCAAATCTAATTGCTTCTCGCTGACTTGCACTCATCTGTCTAAAAAAGAAAAACCAGAAAAAGGCAAGCATTAGAAGCCAGGGAATTGAACCTACAATCAAATTCCAGGCAAGGCTTTTTTCCTTAGAATAAACTTGAACATTTTTCGAGGCAAGAAGTTTAACAAGCTCTGCATCCTCAAAGGGCAATGTAACCTTAAATCTCAAGTATTCTTTGTTATCAACTTTAAGAGGCTCTTTAAAAAGACCTTCCACGCTCTTTCCGGATATAAGAACCTGGGACACGTTACCCTTATCAACCTGGGTATAAAAATCGGTAAAGGATATTTCTACAATACCCTTTTCCGATGAAAGGTAATTGTAGAGAGTCAAAAACACAAGAAAAATCAATATCCAAACAACTAAATTTCTAAAAATGTCACTTTTCATTATTCTCCACCTCTCTTATTTCCTCCGGCATAAGTTCCCTTATGTAAGGGAGATTTCTATATTTCTCGGCGTAATCAAGGCCGTATCCTACAAGAAATCTATCCGGGACCTCAAATCCCACATAGTGGAGCTCTATATCTACCACTCTTCTCTCTTTCTTGTCTAATAAAACGCAAACTCTTAAACTATTCGGCTTTCTTCCCTCCAATAATTCGATCAGATACTTCAGGGTCAACCCACTGTCACAAATATCCTCCACGAGGATTACATCCCTCCCCTCTATCGAAGTGGAAAGATCCTTCAAAATCTTCACTATACCAGAAGTCTTTGTAGATTTTCCGTAGCTCGAAACGGCAAGGAAATCAACCTCTAAAGCCATATCCTTTAACTCCCTTATTAGATCGGCGAGGAAAATAAAAGACCCCTTTAATACGCCGACAAGAATAGGAACAGTGGCTTCGTAGTCTCGTCTTATTTGTGAAGCTATTTCCTTAATCCTTTTCTTGATTTGTTCTTCAGATATCAAAAATCCAGTATTTTCCTTCATCGATTTTTTTTACCTCCAAAAAAATGTCACCTACGACCTCTTCCTTTCTAAAACCGGGGACCCACAGAATTTGCCCTTTACTTTCAAAAACGGGATAATATCGTCTCTTCCAGGCCTCTACTCCCTTAGAATAAAATAAATCGGAAAGTTTCTTTCCATTGTAAACATCGCCCTGTTTCCAGGCCCTAATTGTAAGAGGAAAGTCAACCTTTCTAAAACCCATCACAAAAGTACCCGCTGAAAAACTTTGAGAACGCTCTATCGCAAGGTTGAAATCGTAAAGTTTTAAAGGTAAATTCTCTAAATTAATTTGCAGTTCTGGGAACCTCTTCTCTTCAGGAGCAACAAAGATTTCCTTCGAACTCGAAAAGACTTGGAAACCTCTCACTTTTCCAGACTTCCCTTGATTTATTATACTTTCAAAATTTTCCACTTCCTGAAAACTCAAATTTAACCTCCGCTGAATAAAAAGTTTTTGTAGAAAGTAATGGTAATTTCTAAACTTCGAACAATCAATTAAAGTGGCCCATGGAAAGGTGTTCTTAAGGGCCTCTTTTTCCATCCTTTCCAGTTCGGTTTCGAGAAAATTAGTAAAATCCACCAAAATTTCTGCAGTTTCCCTTATTTTGTCAAAGGACCCTGGCCTAATGGTCTCCAAATAAGGGATAAGTTCCAATCTTATTCGGTTCCTCAAATAAGTTGTCTCAAGGTTTGACGAATCTATTACATAAGGAATTCCTTTCGACTCAAGGTATTTTTCAATTTCTTTCCGGGTTATAAATATCAAAGGTCTAATAATCCTTCCACGCACAGGCGGAATTCCTTTTAATCCCATTACCCCTGTGCCCCTCAAAAGGTTGATGAGTAAAGTCTCGACGGAATCTGAGGCCGTGTGAGCGAGAGCGATTTTATCAAAACCACCCTTTTCCAAATATTCATTGAACTTTTCATATCTGAGCCTCCTTGCCGTCTCTTCAATGGACTCGTCTTCTCTTTTTAAACTCCTGACATCTACTCTTTCAATAAACAACTCCATCATCTCCTTACTGCAAAATTCCTTGCAAAAGGCCTCGTCTCTAAAAGATTCTTCACCCCTGAGCATGTGGTTCACATGGAGACAGCTAAAGCCTATACCAAAGTAGTTCCTAACTTCCTTCAGGATTTCCACAAGAAAGACAGAATCAGGCCCCCCTGAAAAACCCACTAAAATTTTATCCCCTTTCTGAATCATATTGTACTTCTTCACGGCCTTAATGAATTTTTCGAGAAGAATGGGATCCATCAACTAAAAAGCCACCTTAAACACATCAGACTTAAAATAAAGGAAGGCACCAAAGGAACTGGAAAGCTTATATTTCCAATCTAAAAAGAAACCTGCATAAATGCATTTTCTTTGATAGCCAAGCATTGTGAATAGCTCTCTTTCCACTTTACCTGTAGGGAAGGGCATATTCTTGGGATAGCCGCTATTTTCCCAATGCTCTTTTAAAGTTCCCTCTCCTTTATTCAATTGAGCAACCCTCAGAATCACATAATTATCATTATTGAACTTTTTCAAATAGCTAAGATAAAAATCAAGGAGGTCATTTCCTCTTGGATAGCCAATCGGGAGCCCCATAAATTGCCAGGCATTGGTATCAGATACATGGGTGTAGGTAAACCGAGGGATGGCCACAAAAGAAAATCTAAAAAAGGAGTAAGAGTTAGATGAAGCCTCCACCCCAGCACAGATTCCGTATTTGCTCGTCCCTCCCTTGAAGACGATAAAATCATCGTTTAAAAAATCTAAAAAGACACTAACCTTTTTACTAAAACTAAGCTTACAGGCAATGCCACCTAATAGGTTATCGGAATTAGAAATGCCTCTTCTCTGTCTTTCGTAATAAAGAGAAACGGGATTAAAATACTTGAAATAATCCTTTCCTGTATGGGATACGGCTTCATAAAAAGTCACCATGAAATTGCTAAAAGGTTTCCATTCTAAGGTTTGATAAGAAATGGTCTTCTCAGGAAAGGTATCCTGGGCAACAGCAAAGGCTGAAACCACCTGAAATTTACCGAACTGGAAATTTAAGCGGTATACATGATCTAATGGGTAGCAAAGCCCACTAAAGAGTAGACCTTCGCCTATCATTACATTATTTCTACCCACAAGAATACCAAAATTATCATTGGCATATTTGATGTAAGCCTTTTCAACATTTATATCAAAAAGGCTTGTGCCACCTACGATTGGCTGTACATCAAAACTATAGAGGTTATACCTATTATCTGACAATGGTTCGTAAAAATTGAATTTGTATGGGGTGACGAAATTGAAGAAATTGACTCGTGTATAAACCAGGATGCTGTCAAAACGAACCCCGGCATCGAACTCGAGATCAAGGTAACTATTGGTATAATTTACACTACTTTTTGTTATGTTTACCAATTTTAAGCCCGGACTAAATTTCAGAAAGGGCTTGTTATCAGCGGTATCGTCGAAGGTCCAAACATAAGTATCAGTGCCCTTTAACAGAAAGTTTCTCCTAAGCTCAAAAAACTGAACAGAATAGTCCTTCAAAAAAATCGGATCATAAAAGGAAAAATTCAAAAGGAGGACAAGGAGAAAATTGATGCTCATAAAAGCATGTCAAAGGGGTCAAACCCAAAATCAACCACTTCTTTCATTCTATCACCATCGGGGACAAAAACTCCGACAAACCGACCATCTCCCAATCTGAAAAGCCTAACAAGGTCATAGTCGGTACCAGAGTGGGAGCTTAAGATATTCCCAAACTCCACGATATCTTCATCGAAATTACTGTTATTATGATTGCCCTTGGTACAAAAGGTTACTGTCAACCGATAACTTTCAACTTTCATCAATTCGGCTTTTAACCTCAAATCTCTCTTACTATTAAACTCCTCTATAACTTTCTCCACCGAAACTACCGCCATATCATACTCCTTAGGTAACTAAATAATTTTAATGCTAAATCACCTTGAATTCAATGTTTACGTTCGAGAATAACCACGTGTGTCGACCAAAAATCTTTAACTTCAGGTGTCCCATTGATTTTAATCAAATCGCTATAACCAATATACCTTTTCAAATACACCATACGCTGTTGTATCGTGACCCTATCTCGGTCAACCTTCAGATCTCTTTCCAGGGATAGATTTCTATCCGAATAAGAAACGGATGGAGGAACATACTTTATTGTATACCCCTTGGGTATTTTGACAATGAAGCAAACTTCTCTTTTTAAAACATTCCGAAAATCCAAATAGAAGCCATTTCTAAATAACTCTGGGTCGATTTTGGGCAATTCCGGGATGTTTAAAATTAGATATCTTCCACTCTGTGAGCCAATGCTCTTTAACCTGACTTTCCCTTTAATATAATAGGGTTTCTCTACATCCTTCTGGTTTTTTAGAACTGCCTTAAAATCTTTGATAACACCATATTCAGCAAACTCATTAGGCGAAACAAAGTTTTTTATGTTTTCAAACTCTTCCTCCTCTTCACTCCAACCGCGGGAGAAGGAGCCGAGAAACCTGTAAGAAGGGATCCACTTGGAAAACAAGATCAATTTTTTGGGAATATTAACAATTAGTGTTTCAGCATACACATCTTTTCCTTCCACTTCCTGAACGGAATAGCTATTTAAGTCTGGGGAAAGTACAATCGCAACATGTCCTTCATAAGGGGTGCTCAGTATCTTTTTTTCTCCCTTGAAGGGATATAAAAAGCTTTTACCATCATAAAGAATTATACTTTCTATGGCTGACAAAGCAGGAATTACCTTTAAAGTGTCAAACCCATAACGCAATACAAAAGCAGGGGAAAGCCCTTCAAAGGAGGAAATGAGTTTTAAAATTTCCTCGGGATAGGTCATAGAATTAAAGGATGCAGCCCGTTCCCTATTTAAAGGAACATATCCCTGGATCTTGAAGCTTTCATCTTCAGGTGAATTTATCTTCTTACTTAGTTCTTCAAGCTGGTAAAGATCCAATTTCTGCGGTTTTATAGACCCAATCCTTTTGTAGTGCGCCAACAAATAATGGGCTAAGGAATCCCATGTGGGAAAAGTAGAAAAGATCACATAGGGCGATATTAAATATTGTGGCGGGGATCCACCCCATCGGTTTCTAAAGATTTCAGGGAGATCTTTAACTTCAAACTCATAGATTCTACACCCGGATGAGTCTCTTAATCTTTCGGAATGGTCGTAACCCTCGACATTACCTTTCTGAAACCTTAAACCTGCATCAGGACTAAAGTAAAAAACCATTTTGCTATATTCAACGGGTATAGAAGTCCTGAAATACTCGATTCCATCGACATATTCGAAATTTTGCACAGTTCTCTCTATGCAATATTCGATAGTTGAACCAGGTTTAATAGAGACAAAGGAAATGTGAAGCTCTTTTCTGTTCTTAAGGAAAGGATAAGCATCAATGATGGGATCTGCCACTCTGTTTATTGCATTCTCAGGAACGTTTATCGTGTCACCATCAGGAGTAATAGTGCGAGCATAAATTATTTTGATATTCTCTGTTGAATCGTCATAAGGGAAAACCAATGTACCGAACTCTTCTTTTGCATCCTCGGTCTTTATCAAGATCTTCTTCTCTTCTTTTATAGTTAGAAGACTGTCCCCAAGCCGGTATTCCTTGTAGCTGTACTTTACAAGATCTCCTCTACCTGCAATAAATTGCCCAAACAAAATTATATAAAAAAGCACCATACCCTATTCTCCTTTTAAAATCAGCCAAAGGCTTTCATTTTCCTGAAAACCTCTATAATCTCTGTACATTGACCTGACTTCATCAGGAGAGTATTGCACTTTGTCGAACCTAAGCATAGTTGACACCAGGTACCAATCCTGGACCCCATTATTCCTTGTAATATTTTTCATTTCCTTGGTGGCTCCCTCATCGGCCTTTTGACTCACGAATTCTAAGCGGTAAGAATTCTCTTTACCAAGAATCTGACGTTTTACAAAAGGTTCCTCCACTTTGCTGTAAGGTATATACTCTGTCACTTCAACCGATTGGGGAAATCTGATCTTGAAATCCAGCTTCCTTTCCGATGTTAAGGATTCTAAGAAATAGACAAAACTCTTGCCAATTTTAAAACTTACTGGCTTGTAAAGCTTGAAATCAGGTGTCTTAACAATCTCATTAGAAACTTTGCCAAAAATCTGCACTTTGAAGTAATCGGAATAATCCTGAGGCTCTGTAAAGCTAAGAGAATCAATCACCAGGGTGCCAGTATAAACATTACTCAAACTGTTACGGACGAATCTTTCGATCCCTTTTCTGCCGCCCTGTGCAATTCTACGATACTGCTGATCAAAACCACCACTAAACTTCATTAGATAATTAAAATAAACAGTATCCCCTTTTATGTCAGTAAACAGGAAAATTGAGACCTTATTGCTGTCAGAAGAGGACAAGGGAATCGTCCTCAGTGTGTCTCCTTCTTCCCTTGACACCAAAACACTTTGCCCGCCTTCCGATGCCGGCATCAAGTCTCTTCCACCAGCCCCAATCGTTGGATCCAGATATTTGTAATCATTCCCTTTCTCCAAAGCCACAATAGCGTGATTAGTCTGATCTGCAGGGATATTCTCCATCCTCATTCCCGCTGCTGTGGTTGCGTAATATGCTTTAAAACCTTGAGCTCTAAGGAGTGCAACAAGCAAAGCGGCCTTATCTTTACAAACACCTGATCTCTTCTCGAGAGTCAAGGAGGCTGGATGGGGCTCATACCCTTCCATCTCCGATTCTATCAAACCGAGATACCTTATTTCATCTGCTACAAAATAGAATAGCTTTTTTATTTTCTCATTTTCGTCAGTAATCCCCTGGCATAGACTGTCAGCAAAACTTTTTACCCTGTCATCAGGAGTAACATTGGGCTCCGCTCTCTGGAATTCAATGCGGGACATTTCCCTCCAGGAAGGGATGTTAGTTACAATAAGCTTTGGCAGGTAGTCATATTGACTTGGCGAAAAAGGCTCTGACTTATATGGTTTAATGTTTTTCAGGTAAAACACGTGAAGTCTTTTTCCATCCCTATTTAGGATACGGTGCTTAATTTTACCATTGAAAATTCCATATTTCACAGGCTTTTCCTTTAATTCCTCCAGTACGTAAACTTTCTTTTTTACCGGGACCGATGATCCAAAGAGCATTATCTGATTAAAATACCCTGGATAGGGCGTCTTATATTTTTCACTGCCCGTTGGCCCGAGCCAGTTTCCTCCATATTTTCTTACTTTACTCTCAAGGATATCACCCTTCCTCAAATCTTTGACTTCAAGAATTTTTTCTCTTTCGCCCCAGAAAATAGTTCCACCAAGATCGGGTGGTGCTAAAACATCAACAATATTCTTCGTATCCAGATACAATGTGTCTTTACCCCTTATAATCCTCACGTATTCAAAATCAGCGGTGTTATAATAAGGGGTGTAGGAAATAGTTAAAGAACTTAATTTCTCAGGAACCTGGTCGCTTAAAATTTTGTATCGAAGATATTCGATCCTTTCGCTGATTCCACTCTGATAATATACTTCATAAGTGGAATCAAGCTCCACGACATACCCAAACTTCGCAAATATAAACAAACTCAAAAATAGCTTAAGCATGGGAAAACCTCACCACTATGAGTAGCGTGAGGAAGTTTATCAACTTCCCGCCTTCTTCAAATACTTTTCGATGAATTGAGGCCTTATCCTCTTCAGTTCCGACGTTGGGAACATAGATAGCAATTCCCACCCAAGGTCAAGGGTCTCCTCGATGCTTCTATCTTCAAATTCCCCTTGACCGACGTACCTTTCCTCAAAAAGATCGGCAAATTTGAAATAAATCTTATCAATTTCTGAAAGCGCACCTTCACCGAGAATAACTGCCAATTCTTGAACTTCCTTACCCCTCGCATAGCAGGCGAAAAGCTGGTTAAAAACATCCGCATGATCTTCCCTTGTCTTGCCTTTGCCAATACCCTTATCCTTTAATCTTGAAAGCGAAGGCAATACATCAATAGGTGGGTAAATCTTCTTTCTGTGAAGGGTCCTTGAAAGGATAATCTGACCCTCAGTGATGTATCCAGTAAGGTCTGGAATGGGATGGGTTTTATCATCCTCGGGCATTGTGAGTATTGGGATTAATGTAATAGAACCTTTTTTACCTTTAATTCTACCAGCTCTTTCATAAATCGTTGCCAGGTCAGTATAAAGATATCCAGGATACCCTCTCCTTCCGGGAACTTCCTTCCTCGCCGCCGAAATTTCACGCAGCGCTTCGCAGTAATTTGTCATATCGGTCAAGATAACAAGCACGTGCATGTCTTTCTTGAAGGCAAGATACTCCGCAGTTGTTAAAGCAACTCTTGGTGTTGCTATTCTTTCGATCGCTGGGTCATCTGCAAGGTTAATAAAGAGAACTGCCCTTCCAATAGCTCCGGTGTCTCTGAAGCTTTTTATAAAGAACTCGGCTTCTTCAAAAGTAATTCCCATCGCTGCAAAGACCACCGCAAAGCTTTCTCCCTCTCCCCTCACCTTTGCCTGCCTTGCAATCTGTGTAGCAAGTCTGTTGTGAGGCAAACCAGAACCTGAAAAAATTGGCAGTTTCTGTCCCCTTACAAGAGTATTTAATCCGTCAATTGCGGATATACCTGTCTGAATGAACTCATTTGGATAATCCCTGGCATAAGGGTTTATAGGGGCTCCATTAATGTCCGCCCTCTCTTCTGGGACAACCTCGGGACCGCCGTCAATGGGACGACCGAGACCATCAAAAACCCTACCCAGCATGTCTAAGGAAAGATTTATTTCAAGACCTTTTGCAAGGAACCTTATAGAAGTTTTAGGAATATCAATCCCGGAAGTACCTTCAAAGACCTGCAAAAGGACCTTGTCCTCTTCAACCTGTAAAACTTCGCCTCTCCGTATTTCACCGGAAGGTAGCTCAATCTCCACAAGTTCTCCATATTTTACCCCACGAACTCCCTCAACGAGCATTAACGGTCCCGAAATATTTGTAACGGTATTAAACTTAGAGAGCCTCTTCCTAACTAACTGGCTGTCTAACTTCATAATCCATCTCCTTTAACAATTTTTCAATCTCCTTTAATTCTTGTTCAGAGAAATACTTCATCCTTGCTACCTTTTCCCAGATGGGTCTTTTCCTCAAATCTCTAACCGTGGCTTCACCCTTAGCGATAATCTCCTTACAAAGGTCGTAGAGCTTCAAAATGACCTTTAGCATGAGGTATTGCTTCTTAATGGAGGCAAAGGTATCTACCTCATGGAAAGCGTTTTGATGCAAGAAATCCTCGCGTATACTCCTTGCAATTTCAAGAAGCAATTGGTCATCTTGAGAAAGCGCCTCTGCACCGACGAGTCTAACAATTTCCTCTAATTCTGCTTCCTTCTCAAGTATCTTCATTGCTTCAAGGACCATGTCATAAAAATCAGGAGCCACATTCCTTTCATAGTAAGGTTTCAAATCCTCCCTGTAAAGCGAATAGCTTGTCAACCAGTTAATCGCAGGGAAATGCCTTCGATAAGCAAGTTTATCTTCGAGACTCCAGAAAACTTTAACAACTCTCAAAGTTGACTGAACTACTGGATCTGAAAGATCGCCTCCCGGTGGAGAGACTGCACCTATAACTGTAAGAGTACCTTCCCTATTGTCACTTCCAAGACACGTAACTCTTCCTGCTCTCTCATAAAAACTGGCAATCCTCGCTGCGAGGTATGCAGGATAACCTTCCTCACCTGGCATCTCTTCCAAACGTCCTGAAATCTCTCTCAAAGCCTCAGCCCATCTTGAAGTAGAATCAGCCATAAGGGCCACTGAATATCCCATATCTCTGAAATACTCTGCAATAGTAATACCGGTATAAATGGACGCTTCCCTTGCAGCCACTGGCATGTTAGATGTATTGGCAATTAGAACTGTTCTTTTCATCAGTGGTTCACCGCTATAAGGGTCTTTTAGCTCTGGGAACTCAATAAGAACATCGGTCATCTCATTTCCTCTTTCACCGCAACCAATATAAACAACAATATTCGCATCAGACCATTTAGCAAGCTGGTGCTGGATGACCGTTTTACCCGAGCCAAAAGGTCCTGGAACGCAAGCAGTCCCTCCCTTGGCAATGGGGAAGAAGGTATCAATAACCCTTTGACCAGTAAACATAGGGGCATTAGGTAAATGTTTTTCTTTATAGGGCCTTGGAATCCTGACGGGCCATTTCTGCATCATCCTGATCTCGTGCAAATTACCCTCTTTATCTTTCACTATTGCGATAACGTCTTCGACAGTAAATACACCTTCCTTAATATCTTCAATCACACCATTTATTCCCGGTGGAACCATTATCTTATGTTTCACTAAAGTGGTTTCATCAACCTCGCCTATAATATCCCCTTCCTCTACAATATCACCTTTTTTCACCTTGGGGACAAAAAACCACTTCTTATCTCTTGGTAAAGCAGGTACATGGATACCCCGTGAAATGAAATCGCCTGATAAAATCTTTATTTTATCAAGAGGCCTTTGGACACCATCAAAGAAAGACTCAATAAGCCCGGGGCCAAGCTCAACCATTAAAGGATAACCCGTTCCATAAACGGGATCACCAGGACCTACCCCATGGGTATCTTCGTACACCTGAATATACGCTCTGTCCCCCTTTAATTCGATAACTTCACCCAAAAGCCTCATTTCTCCAACATAAACAACATCATACATCTTGGTTCCAAGCATCCCATCGGCTACCACAAGGGGACCGGAAACTTTAACAACCCTTCCAGATTTCATTTTCTACCTCCTAAAAGATATCAATACCAATGGCCTTAAGTAAAATTGATCTCAACTTTTCACGCGCCTGGCCAGTACTACCACCTGCACCAGGTATAAAAGTAATTGCAGGTGATGCCTGTTCCCTCAGGCTTTCTACGATCTCCTGAACACTTTGAAAATAATCCTCTTCTATAAAAATCAAACCATAATTCTCAGAAATAAGACTTTTTAATGCTTCCTTGGCTTCTTCTCCGGTGTTACACACTCTGTATTCCATCCCTATTGCCTTTAGAGGGAAAACGGTCTCATACTTTCCAAGGCAAATTACCTTTTTCATATCACCTCCGGAATTCTTTCTATTACAAGCTCCTTGGGCAGTTGATTCAGTTTCGATACCATAATCATCCTGAGCAAAGATATTTCGTTTTTCTTCCTGAAAAAGTATGATATCAAAACCTCCACCCCGAGGTCCTTCTTAGACGCCTCTTTTATAAGTCCATTCAAGTAATTAGAGATATCCTTTTCCATTTTTACAAAACTCCCGGACTTCTGATAAAGGGAATATCCTGGCTGAAGGACTTGGTAATAAACAGTTTGTCTCACTTCGTATAGAAGGGTATTAAAGTCAGGGGCTTTAAGGAATAATTCCCTTGGTAAGTAACCAGCGTCAAGAAGCACATTTTTCAGAATGGATAACTTACCCATTCTCTCGAGCCTGAGAAAGGATAACATATTCTTGAGGTCAGCACTAAGGTTGTAATAAACTCTTAAAAACTCAAAACCAGAAGAGTTGACAAAATACCTGTACATCGCATTATCGATAGCAGCATCAATCCTGAAAACTTCTTTTGACTCATAATAGGAGTGAACGGCACTTTCATACGCATCGTAAATCTCTTTTGAAAGCATTTCGCCTTTACCAGATTCCAGCGCAGCTTTGAAAAGGGCTACAGGGTAATAGGAGTACTTAGAATATGAATAGGAAAAATCACGCTCAAAAATAAGGGACTTTACCAAAACTTTTAAGTTCAAAAAATCATAAGGCAACCTTAAATCCTTGACTAAAGAAGGTTCAACCGCTAATTCAGAAATCAAGGACAGGAGTCTTTCATTTTCTTTTTTGAGGAGGATTTCAAAGTCCGACGGCTTGTGTACATCACTTAAGTACTTGGAATAATCGGTATCCTGGAGCATTTTGAAGAGTTCTTCTATATCCTTAGAGGAAGCCAAACGTTCAAATCTAACCCGATCAAACAGTTTAGTCTCGAGGGCTTTTACTCTTCCACAGGCGTAAGCATATTCAGGATTATCCCTTCCAAAGGAAGGATACTTTGTAAAAGGCAATCTTAGCATAATTTAGAAAAACAATATATTGGAAACGTGAACTTCTGTTTCTTCCTGCAAAATTTCCATCAACTTTTCGATCGATGCATCAATTGTAGAGTGGGATCCTCTCGCAATAAATCCACCGCTGATTTTTACGGGTTTTTCAGAAATTCTTAAGTTCCAGCCTTTTTCCTTGTTTAGTTTCTCAATAAAATCCTTGGTGATCACAGACTCATTCTCTGACACAAAGATTTCCTCATCACCATTAAGTTCAACAATTTCAAAGAGTCTCTTCACGATCTCACTATAAATACCCTTGTCTTCAAGAATGTGTCTTTGGACCTTTCCGTATATCTCCTTCAAAATATCCCTTTTAACCTTTGCAATCTCAACGTTTGACCTTATCTCATAATCGGCGATAAGGGCATTTAGTCTTTGGATAACCAGCTTCTCCTTTTCCTGTTGAGCCTTTGCAAGAATTTCTTTGACCCTATTATCCGCATCTTGAAGAATTCTGTCTCTTTCAGATATTGCTTTATCCAGAATTTCGCGCCTTTTAAGGTCAGCTTCTTCTTTTATTTTATTCAATATTTCTTGAAGGCCCAATATCGACCTCCTTAGACCCTGATTCCAAGTAGTATAAATATTGTTGCAAGAAGCCCGAGAACGGCGTAGGTCTCTACCAGACCTGCATAAATTACAGGCTGCATTGAAGACTCCGGCTTCTTCGCTGCCATTTCAACACCTGCAGTGCACACTTTACCCTGATGGACCGCCGAGAAATATCCAAGAAAAGTCACAGGAATAACAGCGAGAAGGATTTGGAGACCTTGCATAACCTCGAGGGGCTTAACCTGCCCAAGAAGTCCAACTTTAATAATGACAAGGAGGGCAGCAATAAATCCATAAAAACCCTGTGTACCCGGAAGTGCAACTAATAGGAACAACCTTCCAAACTTGCTTGGGTCTTCAGACAACACACCTGCGGCTGCTCTGGCCGTCATTCCTACACCGATCGCTGAACCAAGGCCTGGTAAAAAAGTCGCCAGTCCAGCACCAAGTATTGATAACCAAAGTCCTGCAGTCAACTTACACCTCCTGTTTTTTAATTTCTACAATTTCAGTGTATTTCCCTTCCCACTTCAATGGAAGGAATGGCGTTCCTCCATCATCATAAAATTGTTTGAAAAATTCAACATATTGCAAACGTAGAGGATGAACAATAGAACCAAGAATATTTATCGCAAAGCTAAACAAATGACCGAAGACAAAAACAATCGGACCTAATATATAACCAGCAATTGGGATCTGCCAGACAAGCAAAGTTAAAATATTAATCGCCATTGCAATTCCCGAAGAGGTAAGACCAAGAGCCATCAAACGAACATAAGAGAGAAGGTCTCCAATAAAACCTACTCCATTGTATACATTGTAGGCACCTTTAATAATGCGTATGATGAAATTCCTGCTGTGTCTCGAACTAAACAAGACCATAAATAAAACAAAGAGCAGGGCAACCCCTTTCACTGCATTGTTTAATAACGGGTTTGAAACCTTACCTGCAAAAAGCCCCATATACGCAAGGGAGAGTAAAATCACGATCCAGGCAATAGGCTGAGAAAGGGCACCAAGGATATCACCCTCCTTTATTCTCTTATAAGCATTCACTGCAAGCCCTACATTTATTTGAATGAATCCTAAAGCAATTGTCAATGCGAAAAAGGTCATTACGTCGGTCATGGGATCAAATAGCATCATCTTCTTCCGAAAAGCATTAAGGAGTCCAATATTGGCTCGCTCAAAGAAATCACCAAACCAACCACCAGTTAAAGTACCAAAGATCATCGAAACAATCCCACCACTAAACAGAATCCACAAAAGAGGAGCCGAAATTTTTAGTTTTCTCATTAGCCAGATCGAGAAAATAGCAAGAAGAAGGCCATAAGCAGCATCACCGTAACAAATACCAAAGAATAGAACAAAGAATGGAGTTATCAAAGCAGTGGGGTCGGGATCTATATAGGACGGAAGTCCATACATCCTCACCAATCCCTCAAAGGGCTTAAAAATCTTACTATTTTCTAATTCAACGGGAAGTTCTTCCCCATCCTCCAAATTTACCACTTCATAATAAGCGGTTTCAAACTCAGAAAAGATTTTATCAAGTTTCGAAAGATCTCTTTCCCTCACAAAGCCCTGATAGACTGAAATGCAGGCGGTCTTAAGCCCTCGATTATCTGTCAATTCCCTATTATATATTGCAAGGTAATAGTCATGAAGTACAAGAAGGGAATCATAATGGACAGAGACCTTTTCTATCGCTTGCTTCAAATTTTTCTTTTCCTCTTCAAGAACTTTGATTCGATTATCAATTTCTTCAAGAATATCCGCAGGACGCCCCGTGTAACCGTGGAACTCGATTAGCTCAAACTCTTTTTCTTGCAATATGGGACGAACTAAATTTTCATCTTTCTTATGGTAAACTATAACAACATAAGCCTTCTTTCCATCATCAGAGACGAGCTGGTAAGCCAAAGGATAATCCTCAAGAGACGAGAGTTTACTACTGGGAATAGAACCAGGGAGCATTATGAGTTCATTTGTACTTTTAATTTCTTCAAGATTGTAATTCAGGTTTACCCAGGGCAAAATAAAATTCCTCTGTGCAATTAGATTAGATTCCTCCTGAGCCAGCTGAGCCAATTCCTGTTCTAAGGTCTCAACCTGAACTAAAATTGTACCTGGCTCAACACAGTTGGCAATTTTGAAAAACTCTTTCTTCTCAAGGGCTTTCTTTGCTTCGTATAAGCTTTCAATTAGCGACTTCTTTTTTGCGAAGCTCTCAAGAAACTTTATGGCATTGGAAAGCCTTGTGATTACCGCTTCAAGGTGAGATTCAAATTCAACTTCAGACAAATGAGTAACACCAAATTCCTCTTTCAAATCCTTTCTTATTTCCGTAAAGTGAACGAGTCCCTCGTCTTGAAGCCGTTCCAGTAACTTCTCCCTCTCCGAATAATGGACGTAAAAAGCAATCTTCTTCAAAGGTACTTTAGCCATAGATCAAGAAAGTTTACTTAACAAAAATTCAATGGCCGTTTTCTCTTTTCTCTCGGCCCTGTTTTTCAATTCCTGTACCTTAACTGCCAACTCCTTTTCTAATTCTTTTATCTTCTCTTGCGCCTGTTTCTGGGCCTCTTCCTCAACCGTAAGGAGAATTTCCTTCCTTTTGTTTAAAGCTTCTTCAATCCTCTGAGCTGCCAGTCTCTGGGCTTCACTTATGATTAGATTCGCCTCTTCCTGAGTTTTCTTAATCATTTCTTCGGCTTCTTTTTCGGCATCTTTGATCTTTTTGATAATATCCTCCATAGGACCTCCTGTCTAAATTTTACAACAAAACCTTAAAAATTCAAAATACACACAAGGAGGCTCATGATAACCAGCGTTTAAAAAAACCTTAAACAGGCTTTGGGATTTGAATATTTACATGCGATGTAACATAATAAACCCATGCTTTTGACATATCTGTTAATAAAGGTATTATTGTTAAGTGGAACTGCAAAAATAGCCTTCCTACATCATGGAAATCAACATTTTTCCGACAACGGTGCCTATGTTCTAAGGCCTGGAGATTACGGTTACAATGGCAACTCTTTCCATCGAACCCTGGATACTCACGAATATTACAATTGTCCCATTGACATCCACATCTCGGGAACCCTTACCCAGTCCTACACCTGGATGCAAAATGACAGGGGGTTATTAAATAGACTTCGTGGAGACCTGGTCTATATAGTGGGAGGGACATATGCAGAGCATATAATGCCCTATGTCGATAGAAGTTTAAACAAATTTTCCCTCTGGTATGCAAAAACCCTTTACGAAAACTCGATTAAAGGAGTGGGATGGCCGGATTATCCAAATGTGATATGGATTCCAGAGAGGGTTTTCAAATCAGAATTGTTAATGCCCTACTCTTTAATAAAGGTTCTAAACGAAGAATATGGGAAATACGATTCACAAGGGAGATACCTTGCACCATGCATTGTCTTAGACGATAACGTCCACGAGTGGTTTTCTCACACCTATCCTAACGGAACGGAATGTCATAATTCAAGGAAGGTACACCGGATGTTTGACAACGAGGGTAACTATGTGTTTGTTGTGTTCATACAAAAGGTTGCACGGGACCAGATGGTATGGAACGATGTCTCCAATCCCTCAAATCCCCTGCATCAGTTACTATCGTCTCTTGCTAACGACCCGGATCAAGAACAATTAGTGATATACGGTGATGATTGGGAAAAGGCAGCGGGAGTTGCAGGATGGGACTTCGGTAACCCGGGAGCACCAGCCTCCAGTTACGACTGGAATATCAGATTTATTAAACAACAATCTTGGATTCAGCCCGTTCACATAGCCGAGGCCGTAAAATGGTGGGGGGTTGACAAAATTTATGATAGCGATCCCAATAATGACCCCCCAGTAATTACTATAAATTATGCAGCTTATCAGGAGCTTCACGATTGGACCGGTGGTACCTATGACAACTGGTATTATGATTTTAAAAACACAAGAGGCTGGGGATGTGAGTATGGTCCAGATTTAAACGGAAACGGTGTAACAGGAGATTACGAAGACTTGTGGAAATTTGCCTATAACAAGCTCATGAACGTTCCCGACAACGAGTTTGCTAAACTGGGCTGGATTACCCTCTCGTCTATGCTTTACGAAACTGCATGGCACACGGGCCCTGGCGGCTATTTGGTTTTTTGGGGAAAAAATCTTTGGAACCATGCAAGGTACGGAGGAATCTTTTCCTACGGTGCAATCTGGCTTGACTCTTTGAGATTTCAGCAAGTTCCTAAAATTGACAGTTTAGACCTTGATGCAGACGGCGCTAAAGAGTTCACTATTTATAATGACAAAATATGTTTGATTTTTGACAGAAGAGGTGGACGTGCCCTTGCGGTCTTCACATCGGATACATCTTGTGTAGTAGGCAATTTAATGAGTAATTGGAGTGGTGAGGGCGATTATAATGATGGGGGTCATCCAGGCCTTCTAAACGATTCTCAGGGTGAAAATTCATGGTTTGACGTGAATGTTTCTTACTCTGGAGACACGGCGATTCTTACTTTTACTGAAAGATACGACTGGAGCGGGAATCCTCAAAGCGACTTAAGGAAAACAATAAAAATTACACCCAATAAAAACTTCCTTTCTGTCACTTATAACTCCACATACACCAACTGGACTAAGGCAGGTGTAACTCCTTCCCTTTACAAGCAGATACTCAAAGGCTACAATATGAGGCCGATTTACGGGGTGAGTCAGAATGGATGGACTTATGGAGGATACGAAAGCCTTTACGATTCAGTAAAAGCGGTTTTCCTATATCCTTCAGGCACTGGTCTAACCTTCAACTTCCTCGGTAAGATGTCTTCAGGCGCCGAACTCATTGAAGTTGGAGGAAAAAGCGGTACTTATACTATTTATTTCTACGCAGGAAAAGGTAGTCCTGATATAGACCTTATAGGGCCGGGAGATAGAGAAGGGCCAAGAATCTGGAATACTAATTTTAGCCCAAATTTCAACATTCTTGAGAGCGATAGTGTTCTTGTGACAACTAATGTCTTAGACCCCTCTGGAATACTCGGTGTGTGGGTTAGATACACAAACAATAACTGGCAGAGCTTTACAGACCTTCAAATGTTACCTGATGATGGGCTCGGTAGAGATTACAATGGAAATCATGAACCAGACCCTTCTCTTTATGGTGTTTTCATTCCACCGCAGCCAACTGGGACAAGGGTGTACTTTGCAATTCGGGCTAAAGACAACTCTCCTTATCAAAATGAAAGCTGGGACAACAACAATGGACAAAACTATTCATACACCGTTGGATTTCAGGATTTTGTGATGGATGGAGTACTCGATAGGGTTGCCGTGCTTTTATCGCAGAACGAGAATATGCACCTCTATGGATATTACGATAGAAACACGAAGAGGCTTTACGTGGCAACGGAATCGGCAGGCAATGCGTCGGCTAACCAATCAGGCTACTTTTACAACGACCATTTCATTTTCATCTCCTTTAATCCAAGCACCATGGTAAATGCCCCTTGGGCAAAGCAGGGGCAAGTTGGGAGGTTCAACTTTTTCCTTGCCGATGAAGACAACAATGATTTTGTTGGCTGGTTTGATTCAACAGGAACTCTAATCACAGACACAGTAAATTTTAAATGTGCATCTTATGTAAGTGACCAGGGATACCTTGAAGGAGTAATAAACCTTTCACCCTTCGGCAACCCAAATGTAATTTACATTGCAGTAGGTTCCTACGCAACTCAAGATGGCGGAACTCTCCAGTGGCAGGTACCAAGGCCAAGAACCCAAAATGGTGATATCGAACCGGACGAATATTACCAACTTCTCCTTGACTCATCATATGTGGGTGACAGCCTGAGTTCGAAAAAAATAATAGTAAGTTCCATTGTAAAAGCGGGCCAGCCTATAAAAATAAGGTTGTCATCTTCAATTTCAGGCACCATATCCTGCACAATATACAATGCCTATGGTGGGGCCATCAAAAAGATAGAAATTCCTTTGAACAAAAAAGAGTTCAATATCTCCATTCCTTTTGAAAACGCAACCCCTGGAGTTTACTTTATTCAGATACGCACTGACGACTTTGAAACAACCCAAAAGGTAGTGATAGTCCAATGAAAAAAAATTTGCCTAATGTAATAAGTATTGTTAGAATCCTCCTTAGCTTTTTAACCCTTTACCTTTTGGACCTGGGGAGGTATGGGACAACCTTCACAGCGTGCATATTAATCGTAGTCATAATTTTCACCGACTTCCTTGACGGCTTTCTTGCAAGGACCCTGAAGGCAGAATCGGAAATCGGTGCCATCCTCGACATAACCGGCGACAGAATCGTAGAATTCATCTTCTGGATCTTCTTCGCGTCGAAAGGATTAATCTCTTTTTGGTTTCCAGTGATTGTTATTACCAGGGATGTCCTCGTCGACACTATAAGAAGTTCGGCCTTTAAAAAAGGCGTAAAACCTTATGAAATGCACAAAAACAGGATAGCAAACTTCATTGTGACATCGGGCTATTTTAGGACAGGATATGCGCTGTCGAAGGCGATTGCCTTCACCCTTCTGGGGGTGGACCTATTAACAATCCACGGAAAGTTATCTTTCAACATCCGTTGCTTCGCCCTTGCCTTTGCCTGGCTATCTCTCCTAATCTGCATAGTGCGTGGGCTACCCGTGATTCTGGACGCCTGGTCATACCTTAAAAATAAATGAACAAGGCTTGTTTTTTCGACCTCGATGGTACTTTGATACCCAATCCCTCCTCAGAAACAAGATTTCTAAAAGTACTTTTTAGAAAAATCCCCCTCTCACCCTCAGGAATAATAATCTGGTTTCTGGAATCTTTGTTCAAATACAAGAACTTCAAAAATTCAAAGGCATACTATCAAGGAATAAGGGTTAAAGACTTGCAAAAAATCCTGGAAGCAAGTTACAATCAAATAATAGAAGCAATCTCGGAGAAGGCAAAAAATCATGTAGAACAGAGAAGGAAAGAAGATTATAAGCTTTTTATTATCACGGGGGCCCCTGATTTCATTGCCGGAGTGATAAATGATCATTTAAAATTTGACGGCTATTACGCCTCGTTCCTTGAAATTAGAAATGGAAAGTATACTGGTAGAATAAAGGGAATGGTCCCTTTCGGTAAAAACAAGGAGACCATTATGAAAGAAATAGCAAAAAGGGGAAATATTGACCTTACCCTTTCCATTACTTACGCAGACCATCACGCAGACATACACTTTCTTAAAGCTGCCGGAAAGTTTTATGCGGTAAATCCAACGAAGAAACTGAGAAAAATTGTTCCAGAGGACCAAATTTTGATTTGGGACTAACTAAGTTTTTAATCTCTTTTTCTGAGCAGAAGGTAATAGTATGTTATTCAATATCAACCTGTACCCTGGGGAGTTTTTATATCTCGCAACATCAGTGGGAGGATCTCCAACGAAGTGCTGAAAATCCTCTGGATCGTGTCCCCCTAAGAAGCTAAAAAATCCCTTACCCGGCTCACCATAAAGATACTTGACATATTCGGTACCCGGGACATCAGCAAGAACCACCGTGTTCTTCTTTAACTTACTCCTCCTAAAACCCGTATCCTGGCCCAGAAAATCCTTTATGACCGTTTTGTGATTTTGGGTGAGGATGCAGGGAATAAGGTCTGTTTTGGGGGAAAACTGGTGTAGAACAAAGTATGCGTTCTCTTCGCCCAGTTGTGCCACCTCCTGGGTCATATCCACATCAGAATGTTCATAGATGTAGAATTGAGGAAAAAGTTTAAAATCCTTAAATGCCATAGTTTTTGAATAGTCCAGTTTGGAATTACAATCGGGGTCAAAGGGAGTCCCGTCAAAGGGAACATCAAGAATATCAACACCTTCCGAGGCAAGAGCAATATCAAGAGTGATCGGAGCAGAACACATCGCAAAGAGGTACTTACCCTCATTTACAAAGTTATAGAAGGTTTTAGCAACCGCCCTTTCCAGTTCTGCAACACTTTTAAATCCGAGCTTTAAGGCCAGTGATTTCTTAAATTCTACCTGCTTTCTATACCAATCCGCGCTTCCGTACGTAGCATAAAACTTTCCGAATTGACCAGTAAAATCTTCGTGGTGCAAATGAACCCAATCAAAATCCTTAAGGCGTCCACTTAGAACCTCTTCATCATATATCCTCTCATAGGGAATTTGTGCATACTCAAGGACCATAATCACTGGGTCATCCCAGGGTTCATAATAGGGAGGCGCGTAAACAGCAATCTTTGGTGCATTTTCGAGGATAACAAACTCAAAGTTTTCATTTTTAGAACGTTCTTTAAGGTCAACCACTTCTTCTTCGGGCATTAATTCGTAGGAGACCCCTGTAATGGATAGAAGTTCGCGGACAATTTTCGTATCCTCGAGGATAAAAGAGCCTCCACGGTAATTCAGTATCCACTCGGCTTTGACTCCAGCACGCAGAGAGTTATATACCACCCCGTAGGCCCTAAGGTGGTCAAATTGGGATCCGTCCATCGGAATAAAAATGTAATAGCTAAGAAAAATTGCCAATAGAAAACTCATTTCTTCTTTTTGTCTCTCCAGTGGAGTGCAAGTCCACCTTTGGCAGTCTCCTTGTATGCCGATGGTAGGTCCTTACCCGTCTCCATCATCGTTTTCAACACCGAATCAAAGGAAATCATGTGTCTTCCATCAGAGAGTAGCGCGTAAACTGCACATTCTAAGGCCCTCACAGCAGCAACAGCATTCCTCTCGATACAGGGAATTTGAACATACCCAAGGACCGGGTCGCAGGTTAGACCAAGATGGTGCTCGATTCCCATTTCGGCAGCATATTCTATCTGGAATATCGTTCCACCAAGAATCTGCGTCGCTGCTGCAGCAGCCATAGCGCAAGCAACCCCGATCTCACCCTGACACCCTACTTCTGCCCCAGATATTGAAGCATTTTCCCTGACGAGTGCCCCAATAAGACCAGCGGTAGCAAGGGCCCTTAGAATCTTCTCTTCTTGAAGATTGTATTCCTCTTTTAAAAAGAAGAGCACAGCAGGAACAACTCCACTGGAACCACAGGTAGGGGCAGTAACAATCAAGCCCCCAGCTGCATTCTCCTCCGCAACGGCCAGAGCATAAGAGAAAATCTTTCCCTTTGTATAGTTTATGTTTTTTGAATTAATCGCTTTTATGTAATAAGACCATGCTTTCCGGGGAAGGTGTAACTCTCCAGGTAGGACGCCTTCATTTTTTAAGCCTCGACTTATCGAATCCTCCATTACATTCCAGATTTCTTTAAGATAATCCCAGATCTCTTTCCCCTCATTGATCTCAACAAATTCCCACAAACTTCTTCCATTGGATTCACACCAATCTAAAACTTCCTCCATGGTACTTGAGGCATAAACATCGTTTTTCTTGTAGAAATCATCTCCTGTTTTTACGATTCCCCCACCAACGCTGTAATAGACTTTCTCGGCCACTAAATTTCCAATTCTATCAAAACCTTCAAACTTTAAAGCATTAGGATGAAGAGGCATATAGACATCCGGTTTCTCAATAATTTCAAGATCACCATTAAAAGCTTTTTTCAGTGCCTCCTTAGTAAGATGGCCTTTCCCGGTGGCGGCAAGGCTTCCGAAAAGAGTGACTTTTAAAGATACCACATCGGGAAAATCCCTCAAGAAAAGCCTAAGAGCCTCAACGGGCCCCATGGTATGGGAAGAGGAAGGACCATATCCAATCTTTAAAATAAGCTTAATCGACTCCATGTCTTTGAAAAATTATAAAACGCATAAAATGGATTAAAAATCCAAAGCCAAGGATAAATTGTTTAGTTTGAAGTCAAATTTTGACTGACCACCAATTTTAACCTAAAATAGTTAGCAATACGAACAGGAGGCTTAGTATGATAGAAAGAGAAGTTGAAAAGGTCATGAGGGAAGTCTATTCCCAGATAACGAAGGAGGGTAGAACGGCATTAAAAGAGATCAACCTCACACCGCCTCAATTCAACCTGATGGTTCACCTTTACTTTTGTGGACCACTCAACCAAACCAACCTGGCAAAAGACCTGTATCTCGCAAAAAGCACCATCTCGGGTATCGTTGAAAGACTGGAAAAGAGAAGATTTGTAAAAAGAGGGAAGGTTGAGGCAGATCGAAGAAGTGAAATTGTAATTCTGACCCCTCAGGGGGAAGAAGTAATCCAGAGGGTTATCGATAAAAGAGTTGACTTTTTAAGAAAGCTTATGATGGATTTTACGGAAGAAGAAAAGGAAAAATTTCTTGAACTCCTAACAAAAATGAAGAATAAACTGCCGGAGTATTCCTCGGCCAAAAAATGTTAAAAAACACCCGACTTCTTTCCACCACTTTATTTATATTCGGCTTAGCACTAACATTCGCCTTATTTGGACATTTTAAATTTTCAGACACTCTCAAAATTTTTAACTACACATTCTTTAATCTTTTGATTCTTGTCATCCTTGTTCAGGCAATTACATCCACTTTCAAAGTCAAGAACTTTCATTTGAAGGTACTAAAACTCATCTCATCTCTTTCCGGCGACATTAGATATTCATTACTTGTGCCGCCCATTATCTTTGGACTTTTGCCAATGCCTGCAGGCGCAATGCTAACGGCGGACCTCAGCAGAAAGGCGGGTGAAGATCTTAAAGCCGAAAGGAAATGGGTTTTTTTCTTTAATTACTGGTTTAGGCACGTCTGTGAATTCTCCTGGCCCTTGTACGGCGCGTTAATCATTGCAGCGGGCCTTGCCAATATTCCCGTCAAGGACTTCCTTGTATCAACATTACCATATATGGGTCTCGCCTTCCTTACCGGTCTATTTTTCCTCTTTACGAGAGTGAAAGGAAATGGAAATGGCGAAAAAGTAAAGGCTACAGGCTCCGAAATAATAAGATACTCAATCTCTGCCCTTTGGCCTGTAATTTTAATAATCACCTTAACTTTCATGAAAGTGGACATGAAAATAACCCTCCTTGTTGTTCTCCTATTGCTCTTCCTTTTCGAGAGAGTGGGATTCAAAGAAATAATCTACACCGTTAAAAATTCAATAATTTCAGAGATAACTCTCATCGTCCTCGTTGTCTTAATTTTCAAAGGCGTGGTGGAAAACACAAGCATTCTTAACAGTTTTGCAAATTTTTTATCAAGGCATAATGTACCAACAATCGTCCCTGTTATAATTTTACCAATGATCATGGCCTTTTTAACAGGTATCACTTCCGCAGGGATCGGCGCTACAGCACCAATTTTATCAATATTATTTGCCCAAAATCCTACATTCCCCTATGTGGCTTATATCTCTGCCATCGCTGGCGTCTTGCTCTCACCATTCCATCTATGCCTTATAACTACAAAAGAGTACTACAAAATCTCTTTCAAGGACGTTTACTCAACGATCCTTTTACCAGTTGGAGTAATTGAGACAATTGCAATCCTTAGAGGCCTACTATGAAAGGGATACTGAAGAGGCTCTGGAAGTATAAGCTGTCTATCTTCCTCGGAATTTTTAGTCTCCTCATTGTTGATGGAGCACAGCTTATCATCCCGCTTATCATTAGAAAAAGCATCAATCTGATCCAATCTGGCCATGCAACAATGATGATCCTTGGCAGATACGCACTCTATATCCTTGGATTGACGCTAATTATTGCCATACTAAGATTCTTCTGGAGATACTTCATTATGGGAACGGCAAGAAAGGTGGAAAGGGACATCCGAGAGGAAATATATTTTCATCTTGTTAAACTTTCAGCAAGTTTCTTCAATAAAGAACGAACTGGCGAACTCATGGCCCTCGTAACTAACGACACTGATGCTGTCAGAATGGCAGCAGGTATGGGACTTGTACAAATCACCGACATAATTGTCTATTCAACATTCTCCCTGGCAATAATGTTCAAGATTTCGCCAATGTTAACAATTTATGCCTTGTTGCCATTGCCACTTATAAGTCTCCTTATATCCTTTTCTGGTAGGCTAAACTACAAATATTTCAAAGAAGTACAAGAAACCTTCTCCTACCTCACTGAGAAGATAAGGGAGTCCATAGTTGGAATTCGTGTTCTTAAGGGATTTTCGCAGGTTGATGGCCAAATTAAAGACATCGCAGTGACCAATGAAATATACTTTAAAAAAAATATGAAACTCGCAAAAGTTTCGAGCCTATTTGAACCTGGCATCCAGTTAGGTGCGACATTATCCTTTGCAATTCTTTTATTTTTCGGAGGAAGAAAAGTTATATTAAACGAAATTTCCCTTGGAGACTTCGTGGCCTTCTCCAGCTACCTCGGAATGATGATTTGGCCAATGATTGCTATAGGCTTCCTGGTCAATATGTTACAACGTGGTTCGGCCTCCATGGATCGTATTGAAAAAGTTTTAAAGGTTGAACCTGAAATCAAAAACCCACAACTACCCAGAAAAGTAAAAATAGAAGGAAACATAGAGGTTAAAAATCTAACCTTTTCTTACGTTGAAGGACGTCCTGTCCTTATAGATATCAACTTTACCCTCAGGAAGGGGCAAAAACTCGGAATTATTGGAAGAACAGGATCGGGAAAGAGCACCCTTTGTTACCTCATACCGAGGGTCTTTGATCCACCAGAGGGTTCAATTTTTATAGAAGATGTAGATGTAAGGTATCACGATTTAACCAATCTTAGAAATGCCATTAGTTTTGTCCCACAAGAAAGTCTCCTATTCTCAGCTACTATAAGAGAAAATGTAGCCTACGGAAAGACAGACGCTACCGAGGAAGAGATTGTAAAGGCACTAAAACTCGCTGAAATATACGATGAAGTTATGGAGATGCCAAATGGCCTTGATACCTTAGTGGGAGAAAGGGGGATAACCCTCTCTGGTGGGCAAAAGCAAAGAATAGCTATAGCGAGGGCCATCGTGAAAAATGCACCTATCTTTATAATCGATGACGCTCTATCAGCGGTAGATACTGAAACTGAAAATAGAATTCTTGAAAATCTAAGGGAATTTTTAAGCGATAAAACTACGATCATTGTTTCCCACAGAGTTTCAGCTGTTATGGATGCAGATGAAATCATCGTTTTAGAGGACGGTAAGATTGTTGATAGGGGAACCCACGAAGAGTTAATATCCAGGGAAGGTTTTTACAAGCATATCTTCGAACTACAAAAACTGGAGGAGGGACTTGTTCGGTAGTCACGGTCACGGGCACCAAGCAGAAGTAACAGGAAAATTTTTTGATAGAAAGGTACTCAGAAGAACCCTTAAATTCGTAAAGCCTTACAAAAAAAGTCTGGTTTTAGCCTTTTTATTTTTAATGATAACCAGTGCTATTCAGATCGCCATACCCGCCATTAACAGAAGGGCAATCGACTTCTATATCCTTCCATCCTACGTAGAGCTTACCGACACGACTTTAATCGAGAAATACAACTTAGAAAAATATGTAGTGCGGCTGGAGAACGGAAAGGTCTTGATAAGAAGACCAGCCCTTTCAAGAGTAATTTCCGCAGAACTCGAAAGAGTAAGGACCTTTGAAACCATGCGATACATTTTAACAAGGAACATAATCCCAGGGAAAGAGAGCCTATTCGTAAAAACCTTAAATGGACTTTACGCCGTTGAGCAAAGCAAAATCAACATATTCTCAAAACTCCAGTTACTCCAAATTCGAAAGGAAGACATCCAGGAAGTCTATAAACTTGCAACATTCCTCATTTTACTGTTATTTTTATCCTTTATCTTCTCCTTTTTGCAGGGCTACACCCTCCAGTACGTGACCCAAAAGGTTATGTATGACATGAGGATGGCTATAACAAAGCATCTTTTGAACCTTCCCCTTACCTACTTCGACAAAAACCCTACTGGCCGCTTAGTAACAAGGGCTACCAACGATGTTTCTGCTATTGCAGAAATGCTTAGCTCGGTCTTAATCTACCTCATAAAGGACTTCCTTGTCATTATCGGAGTCGTGATAATAATGGTAAAAATGAACTTAAAACTTACCCTCCTGGTTCTCACAGTATCTCCATTCCTCCTTATCGTAACGATAGTGTTCCGATTAAAATTGCGAAACGCCTTCAGAAAAGTGAGGGCCAAGCTGGCGCAACTTAACGCCTTCTTACAGGAAAGCATCTCAGGAATAAGAATAATTCAAATTTTCAACCTCGAAGATGTTGTAAAAGGAAAATTCCAGAAGCACAATAAGGAATTATTTGACGCGAATATCGAACAACTTTATGTTTTCGCAACCTTTAGGCCCATCATTGATCTTCTAAGGGCAGTTACTGTCGCCCTTGTTATCTGGATTGGTGGTGGTGAAGTTATCAGGAATATGTTAACCTTCGGTTCATTGGTTGCCTTCTTATCTTACATCGATATGCTATTCCAGCCTATCGTAGAATTTTCAGAAAAATATAACATAATGCAATCAGCAATGGCTGCGGGTGACAGGATTTTTGAACTCCTGGACGAGCCCTTAGAGTTTAAAGGAAAAGGCTTACGAAAGGAAATCAGGGGTAAAGTGGAATTTAAGAACGTCTGGTTAGCTTATAACTCTGGAAATTGGGTCCTGAAGGATATAAGCTTCGTTGTGAACCCCGGAGAAACCTTGGCCATCGTCGGTCCAACGGGAGCAGGGAAAACCTCTCTTATATCTGCGATCTTTGGATTCTATCCATACCAGAAAGGTCAAATACTTATCGACGATATTCCACTGGAAGAATACGACCTTGATCATCTTAGATCCCAAATGGGATTAGTGCTACAAGATGTTTTCATTTTTTCTGGTGAACTCAAGAAGAACATCACATTGTACAGTGAGAAAATTGACGATGAAAAAGTTATAGAAGCAGCTAAAAGTGTTTATGCCCATACCTTCATTGAAAAACTGGAGAATGGATACTCTACAATCCTTGGAGAAAGGGGTGCCTCCCTCTCTGTCGGTGAAAGGCAACTCCTCTCCTTCGCAAGGGCACTGGCCTTTAACCCTAAGATTCTCGTGCTTGATGAAGCAACCGCAAATGTAGATTCATACACTGAAAAATTGATTCAGCAGGCGATCAAGAAAGTCTTAAAGGGCCGAACTTCCATTGTAATTGCCCATAGATTATCAACTGTAAAGGATGCTGACAAAATTATTGTAATTTACGATGGAAGAATTGTAGAAGAAGGTGATCATGAATCACTAATAGAGAAAAGAGGAATGTACTACCACCTTTATATGCTTCAGTTTGCCAGAACTTCAAACTCGTAAAATAGGGAGGCGATAATGAAGCCATACAAGGGTATTGCTCTAACAATAGCAGGTAGCGACTCGGGAGGTGGAGCAGGCATCCAAGCAGATCTAAAGACCTTTGAAGCCTTTGACGTTTATGGGATGAGTGTAATAACCGCTCTAACGGCACAAAACACCTACTCCGTCACGGGAATTTATCCCGTTACCCCTGAGTTTGTAAAACTTCAGATAGAAACAGTTTTTGAAGACATAGTTCCCGGAGCAGTAAAAACTGGCATGTTGTTCACAAAAGAAATAATAGAAGTCGTTGCTGAATGCACGCGAAAATACAATGTGGAAAAATTAGTAGTAGATCCCGTTATGGTAGCAAAGAGTGGAGCAAAACTGCTAAGAGACGATGCAATCGATGCCCTTTTAAAGACCCTCCTACCCACTGCATTCCTTGTGACCCCTAATATTCCAGAAGCCGAAATAATAGCAGAAATGAAAATTTCTTCGGAAGAAGATATGATAAAAGCCGGCGAAAAAATTCTCTCAAAGGGGCCAAAATGGGTTTTAGTCAAAGGAGGACATTTAGACGGCGAAGAAGTAATTGATATCCTCGTTGGGAAAGAAGGCCATTTCAAATTTAAAGATGAAAAAATCCAAACCACTTCAACCCATGGAACGGGATGTACCCTTTCCTCGGCCATAGCTGCACTATTATCTATGAATTACAGTGTTGAGAAGGCGGTATGCATAGCAAAGAGATATATTCAACAAGCTATCAAAAATGCCCCACCCCTCGGACACGGACATGGGCCTTTACGCCATAAAATTGAAATTGAATTTGAATCAACCTGTTTTTGACATTAAAATCTATTCAAAGTTGAAACATGAATGAAATAGAGAATCTTAAAAAGCTTTACGAGAAGATTAAAAAACAGATAGAACAAAGATTGCAAGAGTTCACCGCTAAAAAAAACGATAACGAAATTGAGATTTTAAAAGAATTTGTGTTCTGCACTTTAACACCCCAATCAAAGGCAAAGGTCTGCTGGCAAGCAGTTGAAAATCTTTTTAACAACAAGGTCTATGTAAATCCAACGGAAGAAAACATAAAAAAATTCCTGAAGGGGGTCAGATTCCCTAATAACAAAGCAGAATTTGTCGCCAACAACCTTAGAAAAATAAAAGAAGCCCACTTCGACCTTAAAAAATTTGTAAATTCCTCTACCCCTTCACGGGAGAAGAGAATGTTTCTCGTTAAAAACTTCAAAGGTTTTGGTATGAAGGAAGCAAGCCACTTCCTCAGGAATACGGGGCACTTCGACCTTGCTATCCTCGACAGGCATATCCTTCGCAACCTTCTTGAACTCGGAGTTATCGAAAAAGTTCCAGAAAGTCTGAGCGCAAAAAACTATTTAGCGATAGAAGAGAAAATGAAGGATTTTTCAAATCAAATTGGCATTCCTTTCGCCCATTTAGACATGCTTCTATGGGCGAAGGAAGCTGGGGAGGTTTTTAAATGAAAAGCGAAATTACAGAAAAGGCAAAAAATATTTTAAAGAAACACGGAATTCAGCCCTCTGTTCAAAGAATAAAAATTCTCGAATATCTGTTAATAAATAGAACCCACCCTTCCGCTGATGAAATCTACAGGAGCCTCAGTGGTGAACTCCCAACCCTTTCAAAGACTACTGTTTACAACACCATCGAAACGCTTGTAGAAAAGGGGATAATAAAGCCTTTAAGTATAGACTCAAGGGAACTTAGAGTGGACGCAATTATCGAACCTCACGCCCACTTCCGCTGCATGGAGTGCGGCAAAATCTACGACATCGAAATAGAAATGCCTGATTATATCAACAAAAAAGTGGGAGATGGTCACCTTGTAAAGTCTCAAGATCTTTATCTCGAAGGCATCTGTAATAGTTGTTTAAAAGAAAAGTGAGAGAATATGAGCGAAATAGTGATTTACTTTTCTGGCACAGGGCATAATGAAGAGTTAGCCCGCGAGATCGCAAGTTTAAAAGGCATTGAGATTGCAAAGATCGAGGATAGCTTAAAGAGGAACTTTTTTAGAGACTCCTTCTATGCGCTGACAAAGAAAAATGTCCCCTTTAGATTATCAACAGAGCTAAGTACTGAACACGATAAAATTTATTTATTAACGCCTGTCTGGGCGGGTCATCTTCCCGCCCCCGTCGTAAGCTTCCTCAGGAAATACTCTGAAAATTTAAAAAACAAAATAATCACTCTAATTTCGGTATCAGGGTTCGGAGAAAAGAATGCAAAAATAGTTGACCAGATTTACAAAATAACTGGAAACAAGCCACAAGATTTCCTCTTTTTAAAGGATTCAGAACTGGAGTCCGGTGAATATAAGAGAAAACTTGAAGCCTTTTTGCAAAAAAAGGAGCATTAAAGATGAACCTTTTCGCACTTACAAAATTAAGTTATGGCCTTTACATTGTAGCAACAAAAGAGGGTGAAAAAATAAATGGGCAAATAGCCAACACAGTCTTTCAAGTAACTGCAGAACCGATTAAAGTTGCAGTTGCCCTTAATAAACTAAATTTAACCCATGAAATGGTTTCAAGGACCGGCAAATTTTCCGTTTCGGTGCTAACACAGGAGGCCCCCTTTACCTTCATCGGAAAGTTCGGCTTTAAAACGGGAAGAGATGTAAATAAGTTTGAAAGCGTAAATTATAGAATTTCTGATAACGGCTTACCAATAGTTCTTGACTACACCTGTGCTTACATAGAATGTAAGGTAGTAAACAGCTTTGACGCTGGAACACACACTATCTTTCTTGGAGAAGTTATTGACGCCGACATATTATCAGAAAATCCACCGATGACCTACGATTATTATCATAAAAAAGTTAAGGGGAAAACGCCCAAAACGGCTTCAACCTACATAAAAGAGGAAAAGAAGGAGTAAAAAAATGGCGGTAAAGAAAATAAAAGAAGGGCTTTATTTAATCAACACTCTACACTGGGAGAGGAGGCTCTTTGACGAATTAATACCATTGCCCGATGGCACTACCTACAATGCATACCTGATAATCGGGGAACATAAAACAGCCCTTATCGATACCTCTGATACCTTAAAGGCTGAAGAATTCCTAAGGGATCTGGACACAATCGGCATAAAGAAAATAGACTACATCGTATCGAACCACGCAGAGCAGGATCATTCGGGCGCAATCCCTTCAGCCCTCGAAAAGTTTAAGGAAGCCGTTGTGGTAACAAACGAAAAATGTGCCGAACTCCTTAAAACACACCTTCAAATACCACCCCAAAAGTTCTTAGTAATTAAAGAGAATGATACCATTGACCTCGGTGGAAAAACATTAAAATTTATTATGACTCCCTGGGTTCACTGGCCCGAGACTCAAACCACGCTGCTCCTCGAGGACAAAATAGCCTTTACCTGCGACTTCTTTGGCTCTCACCTTGCAACTACAGAGTTCTTTAACGATGGTACTCCCGAACTCTACAATGCTGCAAAACGATACTATGCCGAAATAATGGCGCCTTTCAGAAATATAATCCCAAAGAACATTGAGAAAATAGAGGACTTTGGACCAGAAATGATCTGTCCAAGCCACGGGCCGATCCACACCAACCCACAATTTATAATAGATGCATACAAAGAATGGGCTTCCAGCAAGGTGGAAAACCTGGTGCTACTCCTTTATGTTTCAATGCATCACAGCACAGAAAGGGCGGTAAGATTCTTGGAACAAAAACTCATTGATGAAGGTGTTAATGTAAAGGTCTTTGGCTTACCGGTGGCTGACACAGGCGAAATAGCTATGGCCCTCTTAGACGCAGCTACTCTTATCATTGCAACTCCAACCGTTCTTGCGAGTGCCCATCCACTTGCAATTTATTATACCTATCTCGCCAACGCCCTTAGACCAAAAACCAAATATCTGGCTATTGTAAATTCCTATGGATGGGGTGGAAAAACCGTTGAAGACCTAAAAAATATTTTCTCCAACTTCAAAGGCGAAATCATTGATGAGATTTCTTTCAAAGGCTTACCCGATGAAAAAGCATACGAATCTCTCCAAAAGCTGGCAAAAACCGTAGGTGAAAAGCACAGGTCTGAAGGGCTAATATAGAATTAACGAATTCTTACCCATTTATCTTTGAGCTCAGGCGAAAGCTTTTCAATCACTTCATAGGTTTTGGAATCATGGAAGTAACCTGAAGCATAAGGGATTTCACCTTCATATCCTAAGGTTCTTGACAATGAAAACATCAGGGCTTCCCTCAAATACTTCCCCACAATACCAGCAAACATAATAGGTAAATACTTTTCGTCACCATTCATTATAAAATAGAGACGCCTTGAGCCCTTAATTTCGTAAGCGGAGTAATCGAATCTCTCCGCGAATACTACATAATCATAACTTAGAGTTTCAAAAAATCTGCCATACTTCGAAGTCCCGCCAATTTTGCCCATTAAAAAATGAGAAGAATCAAAATTCACCATAAGCTCAGTAAAGAGTTTAAAATCCAGCAATGCCTTGTTGTCAAGAGAATTGATCAGCTGGTTAAATTTATCGGCCATCAACACTAAGAACTTCAAATCTATGAAATTTATTTGACAATTCTCAAAATAGTTGAGAAGCCTCTCATTAACAAACCCACCAAAGATTGGTATTTGCATATCAGCTATGCCATAAGATGCAAGGTCGATCAGATCCAAAGAGAACTCATTAATCAATCCTTGCAAACTTCTTACCTCCCCACCGAGCATTTTGAGTATAGTCAAAACCACCGATTCCCCTATGCGGTAACTACCCTTACTCCTTTTAAAAAGCTCCTTGCTATCCCTCACAGGGATTGGGAATTTATAGCCTTCTACTTCAGAAGCTGTCAATGGATCAGTACCTTTGACATTGACCTTGATGCCTGTAACCACCATTGGCCCAAGCAGTGGTCCATAGCCATTTTCATCAATTCCAACAACTTCCCACTCCTTTGTATCAAAGATAAAGCCCTGCATATTTTGAATTATAATGGAAACCCAATATAATAAATAAACATTAATGCTAATAGGTGTCACTGGTGCTTCCGGTTTCATAGGTCAAAACTTAGTCCCTGAACTAATAAAAAGCGGACACAGAGTTAGAATATTGGTACGTTCCAAAAATCAAAAGATCCTTTGGCCTGAGGTTGAAGCCTATTACGGCGACTTTTCTAACCCATCTTCTCTTGTTGACTTTGTAAAAGGCCTTGAGGCCGTAGTTCATTGTGCAGGCGCAATAAAGGCACTGAGGAAAGAGGATTTTATAACGGGAAATTACAATGCGACAAAAAATCTCGTTGACGCTATAAATACTGCAAAACCTAACAATTTTAAACGTTTCATGTTCCTTTCGAGCCAGAGTGCCCAGGGTCCATCAAAAGAGCTAATGCCAAGAAAAGTGGAGCAAACTCCCGAACCCGTAAGCTGGTACGGAAAATCAAAGCTAATGGCAGAGAACTATATAATAAACTCCCTTCAATATCCCTACACAATCCTGAGACTCTCCACGGTTTACGGCCCCCACGATAGAGAAACTTTGCGATTTTTCCAATACGTAAAGTGGGGAGTTTTCCCCATGCCAAACGGGGAAAAATATCTCAGCATCATTTACGTAAAAGACGTTGTAAAGCTTATACTAATGCTATTAGAAAAAGGAGACGTCGGAATAAATCGGATATATTTCGTGGCTAATCCTGAATACACTACCCTATCTTCGATAATCGAAAACATCAAATCTTTATCTGGGAAAAGGAGAGTTTTGAAAATCCCCATACCAGAATGGATTTTTAGACCCGCATTAAAATTAAGCGAAACTATTGCCAAAATTACAAAATCTCCAACCATCGCAAACAGTGACAAGGCCAATGAGCTCGCTGAGAAATACTGGATCGGAGATCCTACACACCTTTACGAAGAAACAGGGTTCAAGCCCAATTACTCCATTATAGAAGGACTTTACGAAACCTTAATGTGGTATAAGGAAAATCGCTGGCTTTAAGCACCCTGAATTGTCATACTGAACAATAAAGTTTTAAAAATCTGAGCATCAAAGGATAAAAAAAAACCAGCCACTAACTACTTCAGAACCACCTTACCTGACCCTTTCGCTATTTCACCAATAATGTAATAACTTTCACCTCTATTTTGCAAAAACTGAGCAAGGTCCTTTAGCTCGTCCTTAGAGACGATGAAAATAAACCCTATTCCCATATTGAAAACACGCCACATTTCTCCATCGGGAACCTCACCCTTCTCCTGTAAAAACTTGAAGATCTCAGGAACTTCCCAAGAGCTCTTATCTATGACCGCATCGCAATCCTTTGGTATAACCCTTGAGAGATTACCAGGGATTCCACCACCGGTAATATGGGCAGCCCCTTTTATATCAAATTCTCTAAAAACCTCCTCTGCCAGGCCCACATAAATTCTTGTAGGTTTAAGCAGTATCTCTCGTAAAGTCCCGTCACCCAGTTTGTAATCAGCCTGAAGGCCACATTTTTCTATGATAGCCCTAACTAAGGAGTAACCGTTGCTATGAACCCCTGTAGAAGGAAGACCAAGCAAAAGATCACCTGGCTTTACCTTGGAAGGATTAGGAAGCTTAGATTTTTCTTGAACGCCCACAATGAATCCAGCAATATCAAACTTTCCCTTTTCCAAAAGTCCTGGAAGTTCTGCAGTCTCTCCACCGACCAAAGGGCAATTGAAACTTTCGCATGCCTCTACTAAAGAGCGAAGGACAGATTGGGAAACCTCTAAATCTAAGTACCCTGTTGCATAATAATCGAGGAAAAAGAGAGGTTTTGCACCATAAACCCCTATATCATTGGCACACATGGCAAAAAGGTCGTACCCGAGTCCCTCCAGTTTTCCCCACTGAATTGCAAGATCAATCTTTGTTCCTATTCCGTCGGTAGATGCCACCAACACAGGCTCACTATACTCTTTTAGCACTTTAAGGTCTACGATCGCCGCAAAGGGCCCTATATTTTCCGGTTTCAGTTTAATAATCTTTTTCAAAAAATCTACCAGGCTGTCGCCCTTATCGATATCTACCCCTGAATCCCTATAAAGCACGACCTGCTCCTTTAAAGATTCCTATACCTCTTGACAATGGCTTTCAAAGTATCCACAAAATAATCTGCCTCCTCAAAGGTATTATAGAGATAAAAGCTCGCCCGTGCAGTACCTGAGATCCCAAAATGTTCGTGCAAAGGTTGAGCGCAATGACAACCCGTTCTAATCGCTACACCCTCTTCATCAAGGGCCAATCCAATCAAATCCGGTGGAATATCTTCAAAATAAAAGGATATAACACCTATACGATCTTCCACAGGACCAAGGATTTTAATTCCTTCTACCTCATTAATAAGCCTGTTTAAAGTATGTTTCGCAATTTCCTTTTCGTGTTCAAATATGCAATCCATTCCAACCCTCTCAAGGTAATCAATTGCAACACCAAAGGCATAACCATCTGCGAAATTGGACGTTCCAGCTTCAAATCTCCAGGGCAATTTATTCCAGTCAGGTCTTTCAATAGTTACCGTAGAGATCATATCACCACCTCGGAGGAAAGGTTCCATCTTTTCGAGAATCTCCTTTTTGGCATAAAGAACCCCAATACCAGTCGGACCCAGCATCTTATGAGACGAGAAAGCAAGAAAATCCATATCCAGTTTTTGAACGTCAATGGGAAGGTGCGGTACACTCTGCGCACCGTCCACAAGGCACAACGCACCTTTTGAATGGGCCATTTTAACTATCTCCTCAACAGGATTGACGATTCCCAACACGTTTGAAACATGGGTCACCGCCACCAGTTTTGTCCTATCTGTTATAAGTGAATTTAAATGGTCTAAATCGAGATATCCCTTTTCATTAAGCCTCGCAAACTTTAATTTAATTCTAAAATGGTCTCTTAACATTTGCCACGGCACCATGTTGGAATGGTGTTCCATCACCGTCGTAACTATCTCATCTCCTGGCTTCAATTTAAAAGAGAGCGAATATGCCACAAGATTTATTGCCTCAGTAGTATTCCTGGTGAAAATAATCTCTTCAAAAAATCTCGCGTTTATAAATCTTCTCACTTTCTCGTGGGCTTCTTCGTAAAGCTCCGTGGCTTCCCTCGACAAGGTATGAATAGCACGGTGAATATTAGCATTGTGTAGTGTATAAAATTCCTCCAGTGCTTTAATGACCTGAATCGGTCTCTGGGAGGTAGCAGCGTTATCCAAATATACGAGGGGCTTGCCCCTCAATTTCCTTTGCAATATTGGAAAATCTTTGCGGACGCTTTGAACATCAAAACATGGCATCATTGCTTAATTATAAAATCAAACAACGGGATTTGAAAAAGTGAGACGGTTAAAACAAAACCTCTAAAGGTTTGAAGATACTTACAAATCCCATTAAACTTAAAGCAATGAATGACCCATTCAGTCTGATTGCCGAATACTACGATGAGGTAATGGAAAAAGTAGATTACGACGAATGGGCACGATACATAAAGACCCTTTTCTCAATGGCGCCATTAAAACCAATAAAGAGAGTTCTTGACCTTGCTTCCGGTACCGGTAATTTATCAATAAAACTCGGGAATCAAGGTTACGAAGTCTTCGGACTTGACTATTCACCAGGAATGGTAAGGGTTGCCAAAAGAAAGATCGTGGATAAACCTTTCACAATGCACATGGTAATAGCAGATTTCCGTAAACTCCCCTTCAGGAAAAACCTGTTTGACGCTGTAATTTCGACCTTCGACAGTCTAAACAACATACTGGAGCCCGAGGAACTTTTCGAAACCTTCAGAGAAGTAAGGGAAGTGTTGCGCAAGGGCGGCCCCTTCATTTTCGACCTCAACACCAGTTGGTCCTTCAAAACAGAATGGTACAATATGACCAGGGTCGAAGAAACGGCTAATACCGTCTCTATCTGGAAATCCAGATATTTAAACGGAATCGTCTATCTCTACTTTACCCTTTTTGTGAGGATTGATAAAGGAGACACTTATAAGAAAATTTACACCGTTTTCCGGGAAAGAGGCTATGACCCGGACGAAGTTAAAAAATATCTTAAAAAGGCGGGGTTTAAAAAGGTTTATTGTTACGATCACTTAACTTTATCACCAGGTAAGGCAAAAAGCTCAAGAATTACCTACCTGGCTTACTAAAAAGGAAGGTAGCTAATGAAAAACTTTAGGATAACTGCACATCCTATCTTAAAAATAACCCCTGCAAAAACCATAAAGTTTAAATTTAACGGCGAAACGCTGGAAGCGAGAGAGGGAGAGACCATTGCCTCCGCTCTCTACGCCAATGGAATTAGAATTTTTGGAAAACATCAAAAGGATGGGGCCCCCCTTGGCATTTTTTGTGCCAACGGGCAATGCGATCAATGTAAAGTCATTGCCGATGGAATCACTGTTAAAGCCTGTATGACTCTTGTAAAGGAAGGAATGGAAGTATATCCCTTAGAGAAATTGCCTAAACTGCCAGACTGGGATTTTGACGCAAAGGTTGAATTCCAGGATATTCCGGAGTACGAATACGACGTGCTGATCATTGGAGGTGGCCCAGCGGGACTCAGAGCAGCAACGGTACTGGGTGAAAAAAATGTAAAAACCCTGATAGTAGACGATAAAAATCAGCTGGGTGGAAAACTCGTGCTTCAAACTCACAAGTTCTTCGGTTCTGTAGAAGCATGCTATGCGGGGATGAGAGGTATTGACATTGCAAGAAAATTGGAAGAGGAAGTAAGAAGCTTTCCAACTATCGATATATGGTTAAATTCTGTTGCTATTTGGGTATTCTCTGATAAAAAAGTCGGTATTTTGAAAGACCAGAGAGAATACGTTCTTGTGAAGCCCAAAATTTTGCTCGTTGCATCAGGTGCGAGGGAAAAGTCGATATTGTTCCCAGGAAATACCCTACCCGGGGTTTACGGGGCAGGAGCCTTCCAAACCCTTGTAAACAGAGACCTTGTTAAGGCAGCCGAAAACCTTTTTGTAATTGGTGGAGGCAATGTAGGACTAATTGCGGCATATCATGCCCTTCAGGCGGGAATCAATGTGGTAGGCTTGTGCGAGATAATGCCAGAAGTGGGCGGTTACAGTGTCCATAAAGAAAAACTGCTCAAATTGGGGGTTCCTGTTTTCACCTCTCACACCGTTGTCAAAGTCCATGGTACTGAGAGGGTGGAAGCGATTACCATTGCTAAGGTAAACGAAAAATTCGAAATAATTCCAGGTACAGAGAAAACCTTTAAGTGCGATACTGTTCTTGTTGCCGTCGGACTTGATCCAGTAAGCGAATTTTACGAAAAGGCTATAAAATTTGGCCTTAAAGCTTATTCTGCTGGAGATGCAGAGGAAATTGCCGAGGCCTCTTCAGCGATCTTTTCTGGCAAGATAAAAGGCTACGAAATCTTAAAAGAACTGGGCTTATACGAAGGTGAAATTCCTCAGGAATTGTATGAAACCCAGAAGGTCTTGAAGTCGAGACCTGGAAAGATCTATGAAATGAAATACCCCGAAATCAAAGAAGGCGTTTACCCCGTTTTAAACTGCGTTCAAGAGATTCCCTGCAACCCCTGTACCACCATATGCCCAAAAAATAGTATCGTTATTGAAGGCAGTATTTTGAATCCCCCTGTTTATAAAGGCGGATGTACAGGATGTGAGATGTGCGTTGCTATATGCCCTGGCCTTGCGATTTCATTGGTTGACTTCAGAAAAGGTGAAGACCCTATCGTCACGTTACCCTTCGAATTTGGCGATGACAAAATTAAAGTTGGTGACTCTGTTGCACTTACTGATAGACTGGGGAATGTCCTTGGAAAAGGAGAGGTTATTAGTTTCAGATTCGTGGAAAAGGTAAGGACGATCCCCGTGAAAACCAAATTAGTGAAGGTAAAAGTGCCACGGGAAATTGCGGAAAAGGTGAGCGGCATAAAAATCGTTGAAGCACCAACCTTTGATGATGAACCAATTGAAGCAATCCCTGATGATGCAATCGTTTGCAGATGCGAAAGGGTAACAGCGGGTGAGATTAGAAAGCTCATTAGGGAAGGTGTGAGGGATATGAACGAAATCAAGGCACTAACAAGAGCAGGAATGGGGGCATGCCAGGGGAAAACCTGCACAAATCTCATCAAGAGGTTATTCAAAGAAGAGGGCGTAAAAGAGGGAGAATTCATCGAATGGGAAAAAAGGCCACTTTTTATGGAAGTTACCCTTGGAACCTTAGCAGGCGCGAAGGAGAAGAAAAATGAACAATAAATTCGATGTTGTTATTATAGGCGCTGGAAGTGTGGGGGGTCCCCTTTCATATTTCTTAGCTAAAAAAGGATTCAAAACCTTAGTGATTGACGAAAAGGCTTCCCCTGGACAAGGATCCAATAAAGCAGCCATTGGTGGAATTAGGGCCACTCACTCTTCACCAGGAAAAATTCTGGTGGGTCTCAAAAGCCTCGAAATTTTCAGAAACTGGGAAAAGGAAACGGGAGACGACATTGAGTACTACGAAGGCGGCTACGCCTTCGTAACCTACAGAGAAGAAGATAAAAACTCTTTAAAGGAACTGGTCAAATATCAGAGACAATTCGGCCTGGAAATTGATTTTTACGAGAAAGAAGAGATCTTGAACATCATTCCCGGCCTAAATCCCGAAGGCTTATTGGGAGGAACCTATTCTCCGCGGGATGGAAGTGCCTCTCCACTCCTTGCCATTGAAAGTTTTTACAAACATGCAAAAAAACACGGTGCAATTTTTAAATTCCGCGAAAAAGTGACGGGTTTTGAAACCGATAAAGAAAAAATAACGGCCGTTAAAACTGCGAATGGGACTTACTATGCAGATATAGTTATAAACTGCGCCGGGGGGAATGCATCAGAAATTGGAAAACTCGCAGGTGTTGAGCTGCCTGTTACACCTGATTCCCATGAAGGAGGTGTTACTGAACCCGTAGAAAGATTTGTAAACCCAATGATCGTAGATATTAAACCTGAAAAAGGGAGCAAGAACTTCTACTTCTACCAGCACAAAACAGGGCAGATCATCTTTTGCCTAACCCCAGACCCACCGATATGGGGGACAGACCTGAGGGAAACCTCTGTATTCCTTCCAATGGTTGCAAAGCGTATGATAAAGGTTATGCCCAAGTTGAAATACATAAGAGTTAGAAGAACCTGGAGAGGCGTGTATCCTATGACCCCTGATGGGAATCCCATCGTTGGATTCAAAGGTTATAAAAACTTCCTCCAACTTGTCGGTATGTGCGGTCAAGGATTCATGTTGGGACCCGGACTGGGATATTACATTAGCGAATACTTAGAAGGCAAAACCAGCGAAGAAATAAATACTATTTTAAAAGAGTTCTCACCCTACAGGGATTTTGGCGTCCAGGAATTGTTGAAATAAAACAGAATCAAATTACAGAAAGTTTAACCTTTCCTTGATTAAGCGCCGTTCTCTTTTTATACTTATCAACAAAGGGAGGTATTTTTTATGTTCATGCAAAAACTGAGAGCCTCGACGAAGACTATCCTGTGGATCGTAGTTATTGCCTTTATTGCATGGTTATTCTTTGAATTGGGAGCTGCCCTCACCGGCTTCGGCGGCAGGCAAAAGCCGTGGCAAAAAGGTGTAATGGCGGAAATTGAAGGAATAAAAATTAATTACACCGACTTTGAAAGAATGGTTTCCTTTGCCGTTCAAGAGACCTTAAGAACAAGGCCCAATAAAAATTTAACTCCAGACGAACTTAACAACATTAGAGAATACAACTTCTATGACGTTGTTAGGCGAATAAAGCTATCCAGGTTTGATGAAAAATACAGAAAAATGATATTTTCCAACGATGTCTACACTCAGATCCTGATTATGAACCCACCAGCGGAAGTTCTTAACGACTCCAACTTTTACACCAATGGCAAATTTGATCAAAACAAATACATTGAAGTTTTAAAGGACCCGAGGAATAGGGATTACGTGGTGAACCAACTTATGAAAATAAGGTTAGACCTGCTACAAGAATTGACAAATCAAGATGTGGCACTGTCCTTCAATATTCCACAGTCGGAGAAAGCAGAGCTTTATAAACGGGAAAACACAAAATTCAAAATCAAGTATCTCGGCATAAAAGCCTTTCAGATTCCAGACACTCTGATACCCGTTGAACTAAAGGACCTCCAGGAATACTACAAGAAAAATAAAGACAAGTTCAAGAGGCCTCCAAGGGCTGCAATGAAACTCGTAGTCTTTAATGTAAACCCCACTTCTGAAGATACTGCAACAGCCCTTGATAGAATTAATACCGCCCTCGACCTTTACAAACAGGGAGAAACCTTTGAAAACCTTATCAGGGATTTCTCCGATGATCAAGGAGAATTTGGCTGGATAAGAAAGAACGATACAAAATTCGATACAATTTACAAGGCGCTCACAGTACTAAAAGTTAATGAAGTGGCGGGACCCTTTAAATTCAGAGACGGATTCTATCTATTCAAAGTAGAAGAAAAAACAAGGGATAGCATCAAAGTAAAAGACATATATGCAGCAATTAAGCCTTCGGAGAACACCTATGCGGAAGTCTACAGGAAGGCCCAGGAATTTCTTGAGTTAGCGAAAAAGAAGGGATTTGAAAAGGCGGCAAAAGAGCTTAACTTAGAGGTTTTTGATACTCAAGAGTTCAATATCGATGGATTCTTCATTCCTTATGTCAGCTTCAGAAACGAAACCGTTAGGAGATTCGTTAAAGAATTGAGAAAGAAGAGTATTTCCGATGTAATAAAGGACGAGAATACCTACAAGGTTTTTTACCTCTATAAGAAAGACAAAGGCACCATACCAGAATTCGAAGACAACGAAGTTAGGGCCAGGATAAAGGGCATGTACATTTCCGATAAAAAGATGGAACTTATTTCTGCAGAACTGCAGAAGGCAATAAACCTTGTTAGGAGCGGTGTAGATTTAGACTCTATTCCCGGTAAACTCTCTATCCCTTGTGTTGTAGAAACCACTTCTTACTTTACAGCCAAAAGCATACCATCGCCCTTCATCGGCAGAGACATCAAATTCAGTGGCTTCATATACTCTCTAAAGAAAACCGGCGAACTTTATGGACCCTTCATCTCTAAGCCTTACGGTGGCTACATTGTAAAATTACTCGAAAGAATTGAACCTGCAGAGGAAGAAATCAAAAATAATTCTAAGTACTCCGTAGGTCCTTATTCAAGAATCTGGGATTTCACCTTCAGAGAGTTCCAGCAAAAGTTTATAGACATAAGTGATATCAAGGATTACAGAAGCTATTTTTATCAGTACTAAGGAAACAAAAGGAGCAAAAAATGAAAAGGGTAAAAATTGAGGCAATTAAAGCAAGAGAGATTCTCGATTCCAGGGGGAACCCCACAGTTCAGGTGGATTGTATTTTGGATGATGGGACCATCGGAAGAGCCATGGTCCCATCCGGCGCATCGACCGGTACACGGGAAGCCTTGGAACTCAGAGACGGCGAGAAAAGATATGGTGGAAAAGGTGTAAAAAAGGCCGTTGAAAATGTGAATAAAATCATAGGACCCCAAATCGTCGGTAAGTCACCTTTTGACCAGGCAGAAATAGATTATCTCATGATAGATTTGGATGGTACTGAGAATAAATCGAAACTCGGGGCCAATGCTATTTTAGGTGTTTCCATAGCCGTTATGAAAGCAGCAGCCAATTCCATTGGAATCCCGTTATACAGGTACATCGGCGGAATAAATGCGAAGACCCTGCCCGTTCCCTTTATGAATGTCATCAATGGTGGGGTTCACGCAGACAACCCTCTCGATATCCAGGAGTTCATGATAGTTCCTGCAGGTGCACCAACCTTTGCAGAGGCCCTCAGATACGGTGCTGAAGTCTTTCAAACCCTGAAAAAGATTTTAAAGTCCAAGGGACAGGTCACCTCTGTCGGTGACGAAGGTGGCTTCGCACCCCAAATTAAAACCGCAAAAGAAGCCATTGAAATCCTGCTGGAAGCCATTGAAACCGCTGGATATAAAGCAGGAAAGGATATTTATCTTGCATTAGATCCGGCAGCCAGCGAATTTTACGAAAACGGAAAATACAACTTTGAGGGCGCTAAATTGACTTCAGATGAAATGATCTCCTATTATGAAACACTCGTATCAGAATATCCAATAATTAGCTTAGAAGACCCTCTGGCTGAAGAAGACTGGGAAGGATGGAAAAAAATCACAGAAAAGCTTGGAAATAAGATTCAGATAATAGGTGACGACATTTTCGTAACCAACCCAAATATTCTAAGAAATGGAATCAAAGAAAAAATAGCAAACTCCATCCTTATAAAACTCAACCAGATCGGAACCGTCACAGAATCCATTGAGACCGTGAGATTAGCTTACTTAGCAGGATACACCGCCGTAGTTTCGCACCGTTCTGGAGAGACAGAAGATACTACAATTGCCGACTTTGCAGTAGGAATGAATACCGGTATGATTAAAACCGGTTCGCTATCAAGATCGGAAAGAATTGCAAAGTACAATAGACTCCTCGAAATTGAAGAGGAACTTGGAAAGAACGCCTTTTATCCAGGGCTTAACGCTATAAAAAATCAAGCACGATTTGACTAAATTTCAAAAGAAAAAACTGCTGCGATATATAATTTACTTAGTGTTAGTCTATGTGCTTTACCATTACGTAGTTGCCCTTATTGAATTTTTCAATACTGATGCGACTTATAAAAAGTATCAAAAAGATGCTCTTCACATCAAGGCACGGCTATTAACAGTCATCGCCAGAAAAGAGTACATGCTTACCGAGGAAGGAAAAAGGAAAATTTTAGAACAAAGATTAAAGGAACTGCGAAATTAACTTCCCAGCAGTAGCTATATCCCTTGAAATCTGACTTCTAAGCTCGTCAATAGAGGGAAATTTCATATCATCTCGCAGAAAATCAACAAATTGAATAGTTACCAACTCCCCGTACAGTTCACTATCAAAGTTGATGAGATGGACCTCAATGCTGAATCTTGAAAGGCCCAGTGTTGGACTCTCACCTATATAACAGGCACCTGAAAAGTTCTTACCACCTATGAAAACAATGACGGCATAAACTCCGCTCTTTGGGACTATCTTTTTTTCTGGTATATCTAAGTTTATCGTTCTAAATCCAAGCTCTCTTGCTACTCCAGCACCTTTAACTACAATGCCAGAAATGGAGTAAAATCTGCCAAGACACTTAGAGGCCAACTTAACATCTCCAGTGTTAAGTAGACTTCTTATAAGGGAAGAGCTTACAACCCTATCCTCGATCTTCACTGGTGGAACAACGGTCATTGCTAAGTCAAATTTGTCTATTACTTGAGATAAGTAGCGTACATCCCCTTTTCTATTCTTTCCGAAAGTGTGATTAAATCCGACAACTAAATGTTTGGCATAATACCGCTTTTTTAAAAGGTTTAAAAACTCCTCAGGTTCCAATTCCTCTATCTCCTTTGTAAATTCGAGAATTTCCACCTTCCCATCAGCAATTTCCTTTAACAATGAAATCTTCTCTTCTTCTGTAGTAATGAGAAACCTTTCGGAATTTATCTGGTTAAACTTCGGGGGGTAGTTAAGCACAAGAATCAATGGTTCATAATTCAATGCCCCTGCAATTTTAAAAGTAGTGCCTACAATTTCCCTATGTCCAATATGGACTCCATCAAAAGTACCAATGGTAACGCAGGAATATTTCATTCTTCAGGTATGTAAACTTTTTTGGGCTCCAAACCTTCCCATGTAAGGAAACCTACTCCCAAAAAATTGTTTTCGTTATCAAATACTTTTACGAGGGAAAATGCCCTTGCTTCCTGCGACAACCTGGAAATAAAACGTCTCGGAACCTTATTACCATTCATGAACATCGTGGCCCCTGAGGGGTTAAGAAAAACTGAAGTCTTCATAGGTAATCCCTCGTGTATTGGGATAATTGATTCGATTAACTTTTCACCATCGTCTATTTGCACTGCATTCTCAATCCTGTAATCCCCTACCCTTAGCCTTGTAAGATCCTCAACAATCGCCACAGTCCCGAGTTTTTGACCAATATCCCTCGCTAAGGATCTCATGTAAGTTCCAGACGAGCACTCTACATCAATAACAATGTAATCATCCCCTATCTCGAGCAAATCTATCTTATGGATCTTTACCTTTCTGGGTTTGGGGACCAAAAATACACCTTCTCTCGCGTACTCGTAAAGTCTCTTCCCTTCAAACTTAATGGCAGAAAAGGATGGGGGGACCTGTTCAATTTCCCCTTGAAATTGAGCAAGAACACTTAAAAGTTTCTCACGATCGAGGGTAGGAACAGGCATCTCTTGAATCACTTCTCCTTCAGAGTCAAGAGTAGTAGTTAAAATGCCAAACTTTACTTTAACCCGATACTCTTTGGTTTCATTCATTATAAATTCAAGAAATCTTGTGGCCTTTCCAATGCCAACAACAAGAACCCCTTCTCCCATCGGATCAAGATTTCCAGCATGGCCTACTCTCTTTATTTTCAAATGCTTTTTAATGGCTCTTATAACATCGTAAGAAGTGGGGCCCTTTTTCTTATAAATATTGAGAAATCCATCCATTTTCGACCCTAATAAATTCAAGCTCGGGAGTGAATCTTATATTTAACTCCCTTGCAACTACGCTCCTTAAAAACCCTTTTGCGCTTTCCAGACCTTTTTCTACATCCTCCACGGAAGATTCATAATAAACTTTAGCAAATCTCAAATCACCTGAAACATCTACTCTCACAATAGTAAGTCTGCTTAAACGCGGATCTTTAACTTCGAGCAAAATAGCCTCTTGTAAAATCTTCATAATCTCACGGGCAACCCGCTCACTTCTCTTGAATGGCTTCATGTTTAAATTATACTTTTCAAAATTCGAAAAACCAAATAAGAATTGAATGTCGTAAGCCATTGCCTTAAAATTTATACAAAAGGAAGGTATTGATGGTTAGGGTTCGTTTTGCACCTTCACCTACAGGTTATTTACACGTAGGAGGGGCGCGCACAGCTTTATATAATTGGCTTTTTGCGAGGAAAAACAAAGGGGTTTTCATACTCCGCATAGAAGACACCGACAGAACAAGGTACGTTCCTGGCTCTGTAGAAGATATCCAGGAAAGTTTAAAATGGCTCGGTTTACAATGGGATGAAGGACCATATTTCCAGAGTGAACGGATAAACATATACAGGCAACATGCGGAAATATTACTGCAGAAAGGGTATGCATACCGATGCTTTTGCTCTGAAGAAAGACTTGAAGCATTGAGGCAAGAGCAGATGAAACGAGGACTCAAACCGGGATACGATCGGAAATGCAGATATCTCACTCAAGAAGAATCCGATAGACTGACAAAGGAAGGAATGCCTTACGTGATACGCCTTAAAGTGCCTTTAGATAAGGAAATCGTCTTTGAAGATTATTTGCGGGGAACCATTAAAGTGCATGGCTCAGAACTTGAGGATATAGTCCTTCTCAAATCCGATGGATATCCTACTTATCATTTAGCCAACGTAGTGGATGACCATCTTATGGGAATCACGCACGTAATGAGGGCAGATGAATGGATACCCAGTACTCCATACCATGTATTTATGTATGAGGCCTTCGGATGGGAACCACCCATTTTTGCCCACCTTCCCGTAATTCTTGCACCGGACGGTAAGGGAAAACTCTCAAAGAGACACGGAGCAACATCGGTACTTGAGTTCAGGAAAATGGGCGTACTCCCTGAAGCCCTTGTCAACTTCCTTGCCCTTCTCGGTTGGTCACCTGGAGGAAACAGGGAAATTATATCCCTCCAGGAAATGATTGAACTTTTTGACCTAAAAAAAGTAGGCAAGAGGGGGTCTGTATTTGACTTCAACAAACTCTACTGGATGAACTCCTACTATATAAGACAAAAGACGGAAGAAGAACTCTTTGAACTATCAAAGCCCTTCTTTGCTGAAAAGGGATTTGACATAGAGAAAATAGATCCAACCCTCCTGAAAAACCTGCTTAAACTCTACAAAGAGAGGATAAAGATCTTATCAGAACTCCCCGACGCCTGCAAATTTGCCTTCACCGACGACATCAAGTATGATGAAGAAGGTGTTAAAAAGTACCTTTCAAGTCCTGAAATCAAAACTTACCTGTCAAAGTTTTCTGAAGTCTTAAAAAACATAGAAGAATTTACCAAAGAAAATATAGAGACTGCCTTAAGAAGCTTTGCGAATGAAGAGAAAATCGAGCCTAAAACCATTATTCACCCCCTGAGGGTTATACTAACAGGTAAAACCGTTGGACCCGGCTTATTTGAATTGATGGAGGCCTTGGGAAAGGAAGTTTGCATTAGAAAAATCAGCATAGGGATTCAAAGGCTCTTCCAATCATGAAACCATTGAGAAAGGTAAAAGAAGTATCAAGCGGATTTGTAGTTTATACCATCGATAGTGATAGA